>Ga0208769_1000279_pt1 | contig 26397 bp, 23 predicted proteins | sample AntAceMetag02UKC_FD_184768 | JGI IMG/M metagenome (GOLD analysis project Ga0208769, IMG submission 184768) | Saline lake microbial communities from Ace Lake, Antarctica- Antarctic Ace Lake Metagenome 02UKC (SPAdes) (version 2) | ecosystem: Environmental > Aquatic > Non-marine Saline and Alkaline...
CTATGCGTAGTAAAGTCGGTTTGCAGATTGGTAATTGACGCCTCAAAATATGTATTTGTGTTTGCTTGGTTCGTCCAGTCCATGCCTCGCAGGTACATTAGATTGGTGAGTCCCGCCTCGAAGTAGGTGTTGGAACCGGCCTGTAATACGGTACACCCATACGCCGCGTTCCAGTCGGATATAGCCGCGCTGTTGACCTCCTGCGTGTCGCTGAAATACAACCCGTTCGTGCGCCCGATGTAGATGGCTCGCCCGACATTAAGGTATTCGGCTATGCTGGCCGTGCCGTTAGTGATCTCCTTGACGTACACGTTCGTGGCCTTGCAAAGCGATGTGGCGGTGCCGTCCAGCGTGAGGATTAGGTTGGTATCGCTACCGGCCATGACGAAGTAATTACTGACTAAGCCAGCGGCGGTCTTGGATATGCTCTGGCTGGCTATGGCGAGCGTGGCGGTTCCCTGGCTCCCCACCTTGTCAAACCCAAATGAGTACATGCGCCCGATGGCCATAACGGTTACGCCAGTATATGCTACCGTTGCCCCGACTGTTCCTGTATATGCCCCTGCGGTCAGGCCGGACAGGTTGGTCCCCAGCTTCCCTCGGTTGCCGACATAGAGCGTGGAAAATATATTGGTCTGTGACGATAAGTACCCCGCGCCGGCATGCCTGCCCCATGCGTAGGCGTCCGCACCTTGTGCCGCTTTGGTGATTACGTCATTGCTCGACGCACTCCATAGGATTTCCGGCACATTTGTCACATCCCCGGCGTCCCCCCATGAGAGCTTGTTGTTCGTCCAGTCGGAAGCGTCTGCTGTGGCCTGTATGAACCCGTTGGTCTGTTCCTGCAGGTTGGTTACATGCCCATAGATGATGTCCGTCCAGCCCGACAGGGCATTGTGTTTAGTGAGGGTGGCGTAGGTGCTTCCCAGTCCTTCGTTCGTCCCCAGCCACGGCGGGTCAACCCAATTTGGATGAACATACACCTGCCCCACGCTGGCATTCGTGGTGGAGCGAGCGAAGTAATTGCTTTCGTTCAGGTACAAACTCCACGTTACGGGCAACATGCCCTGCGCTATGGAGCGATAGAAGTTGGTCGTCGTTGCTTCATAGGACAGCAGTTCACCGTAGTAGCTGGCCGGCGGAGGGATGTTGCTATGCGCTATGGTGAATGTGACAGACGTGCCGCTAACGGTGATGTCCGATGACGGGACATCAAGGTATATCGTGCCCTCAATAGGCTTGGTAATACGGAATGTGCAAGCGATTCCGGTCAGCACTTTGTCATAATTGAACGAGAAGTATTGGTCGTCATAACCGGCCATCGAAAACTTGAAGTCTTTGAACGTCCCGTCGCACACATCCGCCAGCACCAGATTGACCGAGTTGCTGTGCTGGGTGACGAGCGCGGCGGACGGCAGAACCCCCACCAGTATAACCGCCAATCCCAATAATATCTTTTTCATAGTTTCCCCTTATTTAATCATCGCATGGCAAGTTGTCAAGTGTGAAATCATTTGCTTTTCTGGTAGCGCATCTTGCGGTGCTTGGCGCTAACGGCAGATTCGATCAGGCTGTCAATCCGCTCGTCGTTAATGTCCCTTTCGGCGCTTGTCCCCAACAAATCTGCGAAGGTATTGCGGATGTCATCCACAGATAAAACGCCCTTGAAGGCAACCATAGCCCGTTTGCGTTTTTCGATTATTTCGGCGTATTTTAGTTTAAGAACCTTTCGCGCTTCTAGCCCTGCTTCCTTTTCTGTATCGGTAGCTGTTTCGGCATTGCCTTTTCGGGCTACGGTTCTATACTCGTTTATAACATCCACCGTCGGGCGCGCGGAATTGTAAATCATGCTGTGCGCCCTATCGCGGGTTATGGTTCGCATCTTGAGCGGGATAACTTCAGACATAAGAATATCGGATATTTGCTCGTTAGCATCGGCTCTGTCTATTTTTCCAGACGCAACCTTTTCTTCTAGCGAACGCCACCTGCGAAACGCCTGTTGTACCCTGCGCGGAATAGGCAAGCCCAGCTCTAGCGCGGTTCTTAATAGGATGCCAATAAACTTACGGGAAGCCTGCGGGTCTTCCCTGCTCAAGTCCAGCATACCCTTGGTCTTGTAATATGATGCGCCCAGCCCGGTTTCCTGACCACGCAGCGCTTTGGATATGGTATTCGGTGTCATGCCGGTCTTGAGGAACAATCCGGCGGTTTCCTCTATGAAGTCGCCGAACTTCCGGTTTTGGACGGCCCCCATTATGGCGTCATCCAGCGGGAACGCAAACACGTTGCCCGTAATTACATAATCTATTACCGGCTTCCCAGCATCATCCTTGCCCATGCGTGCCAGCATCGGCTTGTTCTGCCAGTAGTCGGGTTGAAATTCCTTCATGGCGCGGAGTTGGTCGCCGGGGAGTGCGTTGAGCTTTGCCTTGAGTTTATCGCTCAACATCCCCCTGACCCATTCCTCGCCACCAGCCATCATTGCATATATCCCGTTGGAAATGACGAATCCTATTAGCGGGCGAAGGTCGCCTTTCTTTGCGCTCTCGACAACATTTTTAATCTGGTTCTTTTTAATGCGGATGGAATCAAAGGTGTATGTCGGATAATCCGCCAGCGGCAGTTTCGAGAACGACCGCAACAGGCTCGGCAATGAAGACGGGTGCTGGTAGAATGTCTGAACATGCTTGGCGGCTTCAGCGTCAGTTTTGCCAATCTGCTTTTGCGTGAGATACGATGCGTACTTAGTGATGAAGTCACCATAGGCGTATGCCTTGCCAGCCGTTTTTTGCACCTTCTTCATGGGAGAAAATAGCCTGTCCAGTAAGTCACCCGAAGTCCCGTGGCTGGTCTTGCGCCCCATAATATCTTCCGCGATACTGGACTCGCGCACATGGAATACCCCTTTTTTGGCAAGGTCTTCCAGGGTTTCAAGCATTTGCGTGTATTCGGGTGTACCCTTTTTTACCGTGGCCAGTTTAGCAACGAACTTCGTGGCGGTTGCCATGTTGCCGTGGAAGCCGCGCCGTAAGAAATCGCCGGAGCCAATCGCAAAGCTCAAATAGCCCGACAGTAAGTTGCGCTCCGTGGTCGGGAATGATGTCGCCACCTGAATTGTGCGCTGGTAGCGAACCAAGTCGTCGATATGGCGCATCACCGCCGACGCCTGCTTTGGTGCGTTATCAAGCAAGTCTGACGTCGCCTTGCTTACGAAAGCGCCGTCCAGCTTCCCGAAGCGTGTACCGGACAGCCTCGTGGTCAGCCCTTTTGCTTTGTCGGGGGCGGCCTTAGTCCACCATACTCCCGCACCTTGCTCTGTAATGTTATTCACCAGCTCCAACCCGGCAAGCATGTTGCCCTGAACCTCTGCTGTGCGTTGCATCCGCTCGATAGGCGTATCAACCTCTTGGAATAGCTTGCGGAATATCGGGGTAAGCGTTCTGCGGGTCAGGTGGTTCATGTCAATCGGGGACGAACCCTTGCTCGGCCCATCCGTGTCTTTGCCTAGAATATAATCCACCGTGTCACGGGCGGCGTTCTGTAATGACTCGGTTTTCTGTTGGAACTGAATGAGCTTGCCGCGGGTCATTGCCGCTTGGTCAACCATAATTCCGTCAATCAGGTTTTGCATCCCCTGGTAGCGGTCACGTAACAGTCTGGCGAAGTCCTGTTGCGTTTCTGTTAATTTGGAAATAGCGGCGTCCTCTTTCCCTTCCAGATACCGTTGCGTAGCTTTTGCGGCATCGGGCTTCCCTGTCTTAAATAAAATGCGCCCCAGCTTTGTAGCCCGTTTACCAAGGCGTTCCACTTGAGCGGTTAAATCAGCCTTAATGGAGTCGGCGGCATCAGCGAAGTCGGCTGGCTTTGGAGCGAAACTCTCGCCAAGAATATGACGCATATAGAATCTAGTAAGGTAGCTACCCTTGTTTGACCGGACTTGTTTCGCCAAATCACCCTTGCCCTGCTTGACCAGATTATCGGCAATCGCCTCGCTCAATCTACCGCGATCATTCAGCACCCATCGCACTTCCTGAATTACGGGGTGGCCGTCTGCTAAGCCGAACTCGGCTTTGAGCTTGTCCACCGACTTACTGCCTTCCATCACCATATTGATTGCTTCACGGGCTTTGACGGGATCGGGTAACGCCTTGATCGCCGTCATCACTCGGTTGGCAACCTGTTTGGCGTGGATGTCCACCATGTTGAACCTGTTGCGGGAAAGCTCCTCTATCTTACCCCATTCGGCTGTTTCGCCTTTAGCGGTGGTAAGTTCTCGTTTTGTCCAGCGGACAACTTCACGGCCCATATCGGAAATGCGCTCGGCTCCCGGTAGCGTGGTGACGAACCCGCCAGCGGCGATGTCAATATCGCCCTCGGCGGCAAGCGGCTTTTCTCGTTTCGCTTCCGGCACAACCCCCTTGCCCTCCACCGGAACGTAGCCCTTCTTACCACGTATCATCCATTTGACTGACTTGTACGGGCCAGCTTCCTTGAGGCTGGATATGTCGTTGATGCTCACTACCGCGCTTTTGCCGTCTGCTGTAGTCGCCGCCACGAACGTCGCTCCCTTGGGCGGCTTGACGCGGACGCCCTGATTGAGCGCGTCTTCGACGGATAGCGGGGCGGCAGGCGGTAGTGGGGGCTTTATCGGGGGTTTGGGCGGTGGCTTCACCGCTTCTTTCATCTTACCCGCCACTTCCGGTGTAGTAACTTCAGGCTTAACGCCTGGTTTTGGTTGGATTGGAGCGGGCGGGGGCAAAGGGGGCAAATGTTCGGCATAATCAAGGGCCGCTTTGGATAAATCGGATTCGTAAAGAAAACTACCATCGGGCTTTTGAAACGCTCTGCGTCCATTTTTGAGAGTTACAACTTTAGCACCTTTCGGGACTTCACGTTCAACATAATCCTTTTGCGTATCTGGTTTCCCATTGATGGAACGGTCTTTATTCAAAACAGATAAGATTTTCCCGCGTTGCATTGCGGACATGTCTTTTACATATTGAGCCAGTGGCAAAGCGTCCGTTTCAGCCCGTGCAATTACGGCATCTGCTTTTTCTTTGGCTTCGACTTGAGACCGCATATATTTACTGGCCCATTCCACTTCCACGGGGTCTCTTTCTAACACAGGAGTGGCTTTTATCTTGGCTATGCGTTCCTCCGGCGTCATCAACTCCGGCTTGGTCTCAGCCACCTTCTCCGCCACCGGCTTAATCTTCTCCCTCACCGCCTGCTTCTTATCTGCCATCTTGGCCTTGACCTGCTCGAGGGGGGTGGGCTTGAAAACGTAGCGGTCGCCTTCTTTGACATAGCCATCTAGCAATTTCATCTTGTAAAAATCAATTGTCTCCGAAGATACTGGCTTGCTTTCGTTTAACGCCGAACGAGTATCTTTAATATGTGAAACAGCACGGTGATCGGGATCAAACTTCATGCCTTCTGATAAGGCATATTCCTCCGGCGTCATCAACTCCGGCTTGTCCTCGATGGCCTTGGCTACCGCAGGAACCTCGGCGGCGGGCTTGGCGGGTTGTTTCTTCTTGAAATACCCGAAAGTTTCCGTAATACCTCTTGCCGCTAATGTGGCATCTTTAAGTGTATTTTTGGAAATATCACCAACATCATCAATATTTTCTCCTCGTAGTATTGCTAGTCGTATTGCAATCTTTTCGATTTGATATTTCAATGGTTGCTTAGCAAGTTCTTGCGTATACTCGGAAGCCATATATTGATCAACCGCATCAGTGGATTTTTCATTAAGAGCGTAATAGTCTAATATTGCACCAATTTCCTTCTCGTCTGTGATGCCGCGCTTGTTTAAGTTCCCTTTTATTTCCTTAATACTTTGAGACAATTCGGATGACCCAAGAGAATCTCTTGCCCTATATGCCTCTATCAATTCGGGGGGCATAGGTTTCCACTCTGGAGATTTTCCTAATTCTTTAGTTAATGGATCGGTTGGATTATAGAGTTTGAATATATCCACGCCATCTTTCTGTAATCTGCTTTCTATGGAGTCAACTTTTTCTTGAGCCTTTTCACTTGTCATCAACTCCGCACCCTCCCCCCCGGCAGGCTTGGCGGCGGGCTTGGCTACCGCAGGAGCCTCTCTCGCCTTCGGGGCGGCTTCCGGTGCCTTCGGGGTGGGTATCGTCGGTTTTTGGGCAGGTTCTACCCCCGCCACGGGCTTTGTGGGGGGCGCTTCCCGAGCTACCGGCTCTACCGCTGGCGCTTTTTTAGGTGGCTCAACTGGTTTTGGCTGTTCGGCGGCGACCGCTTCCTCTTTAGGCTTCAGGGTGATAGGCTCCCGCGCAACCTGCCTCTGCGACTTCTTGATCAAATCGCTATATTCCTTCGACAGCACAACGGAGTTAGCCATCTCTCGCGCCCGTACTGCATCCACCCCGTACTGCTGTTGAAGTAGTGCTTGCGCCCGTGCTTCGGCATCGCCCTTCGGGACGCCAGCCATTACCCCATGCAACACCAACAGCGTGAAGCCGCTTATCAGCTTGTCGGTTTCGGTCGCACCTTCACCGGCGGTTTTGTAGCCAATAGCGAACATAGCGGGGTAGGCGAGCGATTGAACGCCCTTGGAGCTGGCGTGCGCCAACGCCCCTGCCGCCGAAAACAGGACGGCTTGCTTCTCGGCCTCGCCAAGAATCTTGACACGTTCCGTAATAGATGATGTCAGCGGTGCCTGCAACTGGCTGTGGAGGCCGAACGTGCTGGCGTTGGCAAGTGCGGTGTTGATGACCCTTGCTGTTATCTTTCCGTATTTCGGGACTTTGGCAACACGATAAAGGGCATTGGTAATGGCGGGTACTTTGCTCGCAATCTTCGCCGTTGCCATCCCCGGTGCAGCAAACGACGCTACTGTGCCTACTGTTCCCGCGCCCACGTCAATAATCTTCTCGCCAACTGTTTCGCCGGGGGGCGGTTGCCATCCCTCGCCTGCCCCAAACGGCAATAGCCCAGCCGTCAGAGCACCAGCGGCTCGCTCGACCTTGGTCGGGTCGTAGGCGGTTTGCTTGTATCCGGCAAGTTCCTGCTCCAAGTCGGCGATTTCATCGTAGTCCTTCTTGGTCGGCTGGCCTTCCAGATACTTCGGCATCTTGAATATATCGTGCCACTTGGCGTTTGTCTGCAAGGTCTTGCCTGAATCTACCCGCGCTTTCTTGTCTGCCAGCTTGGTTTCGGTCTGGCGTATCAGAATGTCCATCGGGGTTTCTGGGCCGGTAGGCGGTAATTCCTCCTGCGGGAACGGGTCTAGGGGGTCGGGGTAGTCGGCCAGGTTCTCCGGCGTGAACTGGATTTCCTCTGGTATCCCCTGCGTGATTGCCGAATACTGATCCGGCGTCCACTTCTGTTGCGTCAACTGTTGGAGCGGGGTCAGTACTGGTTGCTCAACGGGTTCCGGTATAGCTTCTGCCGGCGGCTCCGGGATCTGCTCTGCAACTCGCGCCTCTGAAGACGGTATTGGCATAGACGGGAATGTCAACTGGTCTTGATATTCTGCCAGCAAGTCGCTTGGTGGAGTTTCCCCGTCATCCAGCATCCGCTGAAGCTCGGCTACAATGCCCTGCTTCAATCTGGTATTGCCAATCTGATTATCATTCTGCTCCATACGCCCCCGCATATCACCCTTCGGGGGTAGCATGGTTTTATAGCCGAAATCGCGCTCCATCTGGGTTTTTGGTGGGGCGGCGGCTGGCGAACCCCAATCTATCTCCCACGGCATCGCGTCTTGCTGGACAGGCTCCGGCTGTGAAGCGGCCTGCGCTCCCGCATCACTTTCGCCCCAGTCAATTTCCCACGGCATAGGCATTAGAGTTTTCTCCACGAATCAGGATCGTTTGTAGGCCCGCCAAGATATTCGTGGTCCTGATAGATTCCGCCAACCTGCGGCCCGCCGGACTGCTGTGGAGCGGGAGGTTGGAGGGTAGGCTGAACAGGGGCAACCGGAGCCTGCGGTATTCCGACCCGCCCCTGCTCGGATTCCCCGGTTTCTTTGTCATAGCCCCTAGCCATTATGCCCAGTTGAATCTTCTGTTGATATGCCCGCCATGCCCTGATCTCGGAATTATACGCCGACTGTTCTTGGCGATCACCGGCCTTCTCGCTGGCAAGGTTCAATATCTGTATTTGGCGTTGTGCGATTGCCTTCTGCTTAACCAAATCGTTAGTGGCTTTCAGTTTAAGAAGGTTCCCCCTATACTCAAACTCCTGTTCCTTATTTTTCATCTTCAGGTTAGATTTGATCTTGGCTAACTCTACGCGTCCCTCTTGACGCGCCTTCTCCATCGCTTCTTGCTGACCATACTTGGTGACAAGATTATCTGCCCTCTGTTGCAATGCCTCCTGCGCTATCTGCGTGCGCGCCTGCGTTTCACCAAGCCGCCCTTTCGCCAACACTTGCTTCGACATGCCGTACCGTTCCTCGACGGGGCGTGTGCCACGAAATTCCGCAAGCTCCCTAGCCGACTTCGCCGCCGACAGTTTGCCTTGAGCGGTTTCAGCTTTAGTCGCCAACTCGGTCGGGGCAAGGGCGTATTTCTGCGCTTCGATGGCTCCCAGCCGTTCCTGTTCTGGAATCGCGAATTGCGAACGCCGCTTCAACGTGCCAACGGCCTCGATCTGTTCGGGGGTCTGGTATTGCAATTCCCCGCCAAGCCCGCGCCGTGTGCCGCCGCCTGATAGCTCAATACTGGTCGTATCGCCCAATCCGCGATGGATGCGGGTGGGTATCTTCGACCCAGTAGCCGACTTCTTCGCGCTCCCGTATTTAACGCCCGGAATGGCACGTGTAGCCCGTGGCGCGGACGGCTGGTAGGTCGTGCCTTGGTTCTTCTGGAACGCCCGCGCATAGCTCATGTAGTTGCCGAACAAGCTCTTGATGCCAGCGGGTAGATTATCAAACTCGTCTGGCGTGTAAAGGTTGGAGTACATCTTCTTGAATAATTCGTTCTGCTTCGAGCGGTACATTCCGGTGGACGACTCCCATGTGTCCCCGCCGGACCGCTCATCCCATACGTTAAAAGGTGGCATTATATTCTCCTGTTATGCGTTAGTGAAGTTCCATTTTGCTAATCCTTCCGGGCTATCAAAAGAGCCTGAGTCTGGCTGTTGGGTATCATAACTTCCAGCCCACGATGTTGTTCCCCCTTTAGAAAACTCTTGGAACAAAACATGAGTATGCGGAATCGCCCCGATTGCTGCATAAACAGACACATCCAATGGTAGGTCTAATATGTTCAAAAAGAATTCCAGTACGGCAGTTGATGTTAATATCCAACTCGCTCCATTCAACATTACCGCTGACGATGTCATTCCTGCTTGCAACCAACGCAACGCACCAAAACCACCCTGTAAATCCTCGAATATCCAAGGCCCAATCACATCGCCTTCCTGCATAAACCCATACGTGAATGTTGCCCCGTCGGACGACCTTCTAAAGCTTTCCCCTGCTACTGCGCTTGTATTTAATCCAGCCGCAGATTGCCATGACGAAAGAGTGAAATACAGAAATTCATAATCGCCAACATTAAGTGGGCCGTTTATGTGATCTATAAAATGTAAATATTCTGTTTCAAGCCATAATTGCAGAGTTGACCAATACGTTGCCAGTTGAACATCTTTTCCTGCGCTGGCAGTGTAACTCGTCTGTAATATAGACTGCCTCCGCTCGCTATACGCCAGAGTTATCTCGTTAAGCAGTGTCTGCCAAGTCGCGTCTCCATGAGGTGTAAACGAATCACTCATGCGTGTGCCCTTACCCAATCCCACCCCGCCGTCGGAGGCGTGGTAGTGTCGTCCGTGATTTGATATACCATATATTGAGTTGCTCCGGTAGTATCAATACTGCTAATTGACTCCGATTGCCAGTTTTGTTTAGTCATCCCATTATTCAACGACAACTTAGTCTTGCGATGATAGACGGAACCATTCTCGACTTTCGCCTCATTCAGTTCCTTGCGATCCAATAACCGCTCAAGCTGATTGACGCGCAAGGCCATCTGTTTGATAGCTTCGCGCTGATCGTCGGCAGATCGCGGATTGTCATTTATCCTGGTCATAAGGCATCAAAAAATACTTGGGTTTGCTCTGGATATTCGTCGGCGGCATCTTCGGTCGCCTGTGTAATGTATGGCGTGATGCTGACTGTCACCGCGCCGCCGGATACCTGCGCGTCGGACAGCACTCGGTAGGTATCGCTACCAATTCGGAATCGGGCGTTCTCATAAATCCATTCGTCGGTATCCAAAAACCCGATCAGCGTCATCGTGGTGTCGTCCAGTATCGGCAGGCCGCTCACGCGAATCAGTCCGGCGTACTGCAACGCCCGCGTTCTCTTGATGGCGGTGGTGGTCGTGGTTTCGAGGGTGCGGTACAGGTCGTAACTGCCGTCCTTGTTAATCTCAATCCAGCACTCGCGGATAACCGGAACCCCCAGATCAGTCCAAGATGACGCATAGGTTTGCCATCCGGTAGTGGTATATTCTACCGGACTAACCTTGTGAAAATAAACACCCCCATACCACCAATCCGCTTCTTGGTCATACCATTCTACGTAATTGGCCGTGTCTGGAATTAGATATGTCCCTGAAGTATAACCAAGCCAAGTCACAGGATTACCAACTATATTCAGGGGATCAAGGATTCCGCTGTAATCATCATTTGGGTCAATAAAAATAATATCATATAGGTGCCGTCGTTGATAATACATGGTCAAGAGAAAAGCCCCACCTAAACCTGGGTTAAATCTATATTGGAAAGAATCATTCTCCTCCACTATCGCTTTCCCAAAATCTGTGTACTTTCTTATCTGCCGCAAGTTATCGAATAAGCCAACCGCCAGCGACGGCATGATGTTGTGCCAGCGGGTCGTTTCCTCTTTCTTGAACCGCTCGTAGTACATCCACGAGTTTTCGTTCTGCTCAACCGGATATGCCCGCAACTTGACAACGGTCATATTGTCGGGAGTGCAATAGCTATACCCTGGCTTGATCTCTTGAATGACGGATGTTGACCCAGACAGGTTGCCGCTATTCTGTGGCTGAAACGTGGTGTCGCCCATTACCCATGTCCCAGTAAATGTCACCCCGTCAACTAGGGGATCGGTGACGCTAGTCGCGGCTTTGATGGTAGTACGCGCCGATTCCAGCCACGTGCGGTCTATGCCGTCCCATCGACGTAACAGCATTTCATTGCTGGGGTCGTCTGGGTCAACGCTATACCGTTCCAATACGGCGTTGGCTTCGGCTAATGATTTGCGCCACTTGTTTGCCATAATTTAACCCGGAGTAAGTCTTCGTTGGCTTTTGCGCCAATTATTAAGCCAGTCTTGCTGGTATTTCTCTACATCGGAATACTCTGGAATATGCTGGCTCCTGTTTTCCGGGGGTGTGCGCTGGATTACCCCGCCAACTTGCTCCCACGGAGTCGTCTGGCCTGCCGTGGAATTATACACAGACTCAAAAAACTGCTCGTATTTTTGCGGGTCGTTGATGTAGTTCTGGATGTCGTTGTACGACTGTTTCATGCTGTTATACTGCTGTTGCTGTTCGGGCGTCAGCGGTAATCCCCGCGCCATGCGGAATTCATAGCGGTCAAGCCGTTCCTTGATTTTCATGGACTGGTTTTGTAGATAACCAGCACGCTGATCGGGGTCAATGTTCTGCATAGACCCATAAACGTTGGTCATAAATTGAGTTACTTTTAATTGTTCCGGCTCTGCTTGACCGTATGCTTTATTTTGAGAAGCTGGAATGTAATCCTTTGGTATATTGCTAAACCCCAAAGGGGCTTGTGGGCGCGGACTACCAGATGCCCCCTGCCCAGGCAAGGGCGGCGGTTGGTTGCCGGTTATCCCCGGTCGCGGGGGCGGCACGCCCATCCCTATTCCCAACGAACTCGATTGCCCCGGCAAGACAGGGGATGGTGCCTGCAAGCTCGGAATGGGAAAACGATATGGTTTGATAGCCATGTGAAACTCCTATTTGGTGCTGTACCCTAAAACTCCGCCCTGTTTGACGTGAACCAGAATCTTGGAAATATGCAACCCTGCGCTCATTCCGGTAATCCGTATGGCGAACTTCCGGCAGGCAAGCGCGTTGGACAGGGCAATCTCGCACCGCCCGTTGTCGCCGGTCGGTCTGATTTTCTTTTGATCTTCGTCTTTCCACGTGTCATTGATTTTAACCTGAATGCCCAGCGTTGCCATCTCTGATGTGCTGTACTGGTATATGAACCCTATCTTGTCGATGAGTAGCGGTTCGCCTTCCTCGCCCACTAAGGTGCGGCTGGTGAACCGGAACCCGCTGGTGCTGTAATCGTACAGCCCCGCATCCTGCCCCAGCTCGACGATGAACTGCGTGGCTGACGTGTACCCGATGACGCGCCGTTTCTGGAAGTCGGCTCGAAGCGATGTAATACCTGAACTGACAAACGGGGCGAGCGTGTTCCGCACGGCGGCGGTAAGCTCGATTATCTGCGAGCCGTCAAGCGCCCATATCCCGTGGGTGTTGGCCCAGCAGAACAGTTTGTCAACGGCAATGGCATCTAGCGTAACCGGCAATCCGCTTGCTTGCTTGACATACTCGGCGACAAAGCCGTTGCCCGGATTGTTGGCGTTACGGATGATGTATAAACAATCCGACTTGCATACGGCCACGTTGTCGCCGAAAGGGATGACGTTGACGGTGTTGCTGGACTCATAATCGCATGGTATATAGCCCAGCCCGTCCAGGATGTAATTGCTGTCGTATCCGTAAGCACCATAGCTAACGGAGTTCGTTGTCGTCTGGTAGCCCCACAATCTGTTATGTGCGAATCGCCAATAGGCCGTTCCGGTCAGCGGCGTGCTGGTGGGGCTGCTGGCGGTCGCTATGCCGTTCCACACGGCACCGGATGACGGGGATGAGTCTGCGTAGAGCCATCCGGTTTTGTCAATCCCCATGCCGTAGGCGTCTGGGGTCTTGCCGTCAGGGATGGATTCCGGTGCAGTATCCTTGAGTAAGCTGGCGGGGAACTTCTCCGCCAGAACCATCCATTGTGGACTCCATGAACCCCGTTCGGCCATAGTTACACCGTGCGTTGCTTATAGTCATTTGGTGGCAGGTTAAACGACATGGCCCCGTATTTACGGGAATCGTCACGCGCATAATTGCCAATAAGCCGGTCAATATCGGCATCTGAAATCTGCAACTCCTGTACGCTGGAATACCCGGCGTCCTGCAACCGCCTAAACATCATCTTCTTTAACCCCTCCTGGTAATGCGTCGGGATGGTGATGCTGCCGCTGGAATCAGCTATCGTTGCCGGAACCTTGTAGTAGATCAGGTTGGCTTTATAAGCGGCATCGGGGGTGGCGCTAAAGTAGATATTTGCGCCCTGTATCCACGCATAGGCCGGCGTTCCGGTTGACGTGCCATCCTCATAGAAAGATGAAAGCCATTGTTCGTACGGCATTAAGTCAATATTATCGCCGGAATTAGCGGTAGGCGATGTTATCTTGAGTGCGCCCTTGATGTCGTAGGCTTTACCGAAATCAGAAGGCAACGCGACATACTGCACGCTGTCGGTCATGGTCAGCGTAGCGGATGCACGTAGAAAGCCCCAGCTTCGGGAGGTGCAGAAATCGTACTGGGCATCATTGATGGAGTTGTAGAAGTCGTCAGCAAACCGCTGATTAGTCGGCTCCTGCCCGAACCTTAACAACGCCGTCTGAAGGATGCTGGTAACGCTCATTGCGGAACCCCCTTCTTATGGACGTTGATAAATTACGGTGCAGCGGATGTCCTGGCTTGGCGACGGAGAGTTGGTTGTTTCCAGATAAATAGTTTCCTCCAATAGCGGAATTAGCGCCATCTGATTTGTGGCAACCGTATCACCGGAAGTATTCTGCATGGGGATTTTAGGATAATACGTTTTATTTGTTCCGAGTTGTCCGGGTTGCAGAATGGTCGTGGTCATCCCGGTAAAATCGTTTGACGCATAAACCTTCGGAAACATGCTATTAGTCTGCGAACTGAACGTAACATCAACCCGCAGAATAAACCCAGTTATCTTGCCGATAGTGGTTTGGCTGGCGGCAGTCGTCGTAGTCGAAACATTGGATATTGCCAACACAACCTTGTCCAGACCACCCGCCATCAGCACCGTCCCGCACAACGCAACTATGACCGATAAAAAAAATCGTTTCATATTAAGTCCTTTCCATCAGGGGCGGATGGGATTAAACCACCCGCCCCGTCAGTTGGTTGTCGTTGTTACGGGCCTGCGAATATCATCTCAATGTTCGTAACGGAACTTCCGTCCGACCCGTAGAGATAGTGCGTGTCGGCACCCTGCACATCAATCGTGATCGTGTTGGTACCGGTTGATGCCGTGACGTATTTATAATCGGAGTTCGCCGTCACTTCTTCAACCAGCGTGCCGTTCGCCAGCGTGAACGCCTCGATGTTGTTGGTCGAAGCCGCTCCACCTAGCGTATCGGTAATCCAGAAGTGCATTAACCGATAGTCGGAGTTCGCGCTCCCGTCCAGATACAACGCCTGCACAGCAACAACCCCGTTGGTCGTAGCGATTACGCCAGAGACCATGCTCGGCTTGCCCCATACTTCTGTCTTTTGTGCGGAAGTATCACCGAGGGCCGCGCCGGCGGTCACGGTCGCAACCGCGATGCTGTTGATTTCATCGACGGTAAACGCTCCGAGGTTGCTCATCGTAAGATCACCGCTCACCGCAACCTCTGAACCTGTGCCGGTATTACCAACAATGAGGTAAGCATCGGTCAGCGCAATGTTGCTGTCTTCAACGGCTAAATCCTGAATAACCGCAATACCAGTTCGAGGAATCAGCACATCGCCACTGACCACAGCCGCCACGCCTGTTCCGCTAAAGCCAAACAGCATTTCGCCTTCTGCAAGTGCAATTTCCGTGGCTCCGATACTGGCGTTAGGAACAACAAACTCAGCAGTTCCCACTCCATCGGACGTGAATGTATGCGCCGTCACCGCCGCCGAGCCATAGTCAATACTGGTAGCAACCGTGTTGCCAAGGTCCAATGCGCCAGCGGTTTTGGCGTCAATGCCAGAACCAGCGTCGGCGGTATAAGCCGTAGCGTCAACAGTACCATCAATAATAACGTCATCTCCGGCAGGGTCGAGCGTAATGTCGCCCGTACTGTCAATCTCGCCTTCGATATTGACGATACCATCAGCCACAGACAGGCCATAAGCACCGGCGGCGGTGATAAGCACTGTAGCTTCAGCAGCGGCGTCAGCCGACGTTCCGGTGCGAGCATCAGTCACATCAATAAGCGGCTTGCTACCAGGACCAGCCGCAGCGGTTTGGTCTATGGTGATTAGATTGGCGTTAGTCACCAGATTAACGTCAATGGCAACCCCGGCGGCACCGTTGATTTCAACTTCGTCGCCAAGCGTGGTTTTCCCGGTCACCCCTAAGGTTTCGCCTATCGTAAATGCGCCGCTAACGTCTGCATCGCCGGGGAGCGAAAGGTTGGTTGTGGAAATCTGCCCCGAAAAGATCGGGGCAATTATATTCCCGCTACCGTCAATATACGTTGCGCCAGTAACCCAGACCTCGATATTGGTGTTGGCGGGTAACGCCTGCACCGAAACTGCCAATCCAAGCCCGATGATGAACGCCAATATCTTCTTGTACGGCCCGCCGCCAATGCGACCGTCGCCATCAATGTCGGCTCCGAGTTTTGACTCAAGCCAGTCCTTCATCTTTCGCAAGGTGAACGCTATGTTTGCCATTTGTTTCTCCAAATTTTTAATGGCCTTCGTGTCCACGTCGGTTTTTGGCTGAACTTTTACTTCAACTTTTTCTTTCTTCTCGTCCATGTCTTGTTTCTCCCTTATTCGGGGTAGGCCGATGCGGGATTGAACCGCACCGGCCCTAACCTTTGTCGTTTACCGCATCTTACGCCGCGCCGTTCGTACCGTAGATTTGATACCAGTCATACGGAGCATGGCTCAACCGGCAGGTAATGACCCAACTCCGGCTGTCGTTCGTGGTGTTCGTGTCCGGCTTGACAGTCGGTGAACGCCGCATATAGAACCGGATCGGCTTCTCGCCAGTAACCAGGTACCACGCCGTCGAGGACGACAGGTAGTGCCCGATCTCGTATGTCAGCCCGCGATTCTTAATCGCGTTCATTTCGTTCGTGCTCTTGTACGGCACTTCGGTCGATTGCAGGATCTCGATGGCGGTCCGCTCGTAAGCGGCGGGGATGATGAGCTTTCTTGGAATCGCCATCACCGGGTTGCCTTCGTGGTCCTTGAGGCCGGAGAAGTTATCCACACCAGCCCACAGACTATCCGCGCCAAGCGTAACGTCCGTAGCCGGAGCGTTATGCTGTACCGCCCCGCCAGCACCCGTAAAGGTCGCGTGACTGCGCTGAATCAGGTACTCGTCCGCCGTGTCGCTCGCGCCAACCGTGAGGGCGGTGAACGCGTTGTTCAGGTCGTAGGCACCCTGCGTTTCGATCCTGTGGTGCATGGCCTTGCCCATCGACTGCGCCGTCCTTTCGATGACGGGGAACAGCTCGTCTTCCAGAGCTTCCTCGGAAGCGATCAGCTTATAGCCATACTTCACGTGAGTCCACGTGCGTACCGGACCGGGTTTGAATGTCGTCTCAGACGCGTTCTCATACTCGCCCAATACCCCAGGCATCGGGAGTTCGCCGTACAGAGACACCTTCTCGTACTGCTTACTGGAGGTCAGCTTTTCGCACCACTTCGTAAATTCCTCCGAGTACAGGTTGAGATACTGATAGAACGACTTGCGGATACGCGCATCAAACAAGTTCTTCATATTTGCAGAGATAATAGCCATCTTCGATACTCCTTATTGAATTTGTTTGATTATGATGCAAGGACGTTAGCTTGGTGGTCGCCAATGAACCGCACTATAACTCGCGGATTAGTGTCGCCAACAGCGTCAATGGCTCCAACAACTTCAACCAGCTTCGTGGTCGTGTCGGCCACATCCACGTACCAGTTGTTGCCGGAAGCGATCAGCGAATACGCTACTCCGATGTGCGTAGCCGCTAGAGCAACGGCCGCCGTCGCATTGATTAACGACCCCGCAAACAGGTTGTAATCGTTAGCCTCGACATACGGAACGTCGGAGCCTGCGGTTCCAACGGCATCAGCCGCCGCGATACCAACCGGAAGGGTAGCGTCGGTCGACCCAGCCCAGATTTCGAGTTCGCCGGAAGTGCCGTCGCGGACCAGCGGAGCGCCAGCCTTAAAGGTCTGGCTGGCTTCCTCGCCAGGGTCGCGGTCCCAGGTCAGTCCGTCTTTCCCTTCTTGGCGATAAGGTGCCAGAGTTTTCAATACTTGCGTTGCCATAGTATTCTCCTTCGTTTTTGTATTTTACAACTATTCTTCATGTCGCCTATTGCATGGGCTTGCATATCGGCGAATCTTGCTCTGGGCTAACAACAGCGTTTTGGGCAACGCCTCTCAAATTATTCCGGGATACTTTCCCGCTTGGTTTCCGACGCGGACAGGGATTCCACTTTAACCCCCTCTTTTTGCATGGATTTAGCTTCACGTGCGCCGGACTTCGCGGCACTCTCGAATCGGCCAAGCCGGACTTTGCGGCGCGCCTCCATCTGGTTCTTCGGGCAGGCCATTAGAATACGATCTCCGCGTTCCTTGTTTTCTCCATCCAGCCCCTTGTTGGACTCAAGCGGATTCTGCATGATGCGCTCTTTGCCACGGGCGGGAAGATACCCTTTTTGGACCATCCTATTAATTTCCTCGTCGTTAGATTTCCTGCCCCAAACGTAGTGCATCTTGGGGTCTTTGTGCAATACGTCCCATTGGTCCGAAACAACGCCTTCGCTGATTACTTCGGCTTTCTTAACCCACGCGGGGTTGCCACGCGGCTTCTTTTCGGCTGTTACCGGCGTATTGGTGTCGGTCATCTTAAATTCCTTTCGTCAAGTTATTGCGGCCTCATTTTTGCGCCCATCTGCTTTGCCTTTTCGGGGTCAGCCCAGTCAATCATTTCCTGTTTGGACTTGAATATCCCCTTCGCGTCGTGCATTACTTCCGGGTCGTTTGCCCATGAAGGCATCTTTTCGTGCCTTCCGCTGATGCGTGACGCGCCGGCATCCGTCAATAAATCCTGCTCGCGCTCTGTTCGTTCTTTTGTGTTATTCTTCGGCGGAGCCTTTACCGTCTGTAACTTGACAAACTCCATCTTCTGGTCGAAGGACAGGTTGCTCAAGTCCGGTCGTTCTTGGTCTAACTCCTGTACCTGCTTGACCAACGCTCCCTTTTCGGGGTCTAGCGCTACGACTCGTTTGAACGCGTTATCCTCGGCTTCCGTGAGCCGTTTCTCGAACTCGCGCCGCTCCAAGTCGCGGTCGTAAGCAACATCTCGCAGGACACGCTTTAATCCGGCTTTCGGGTCGTTCTCGAACTCGGTGAGAACTTCCTCCTCATATTGCTCAAACGTCTTGGCCGGTTTTTCTGCGGGCGTATCACCCTTGCGGGTGCGCGATATATAGTCCTGATTGTCCTTTACCCGCTTTTCTAGTGCGGCCTTTTCTTCTTTGGTTTGACGTAGCTGATCGGTCAGTTCCGTCTTTTCCTTGTCCGCTTCCTCCTTGAGTTTAGCCGGGTCTATTTTCTCCGGCTCCACATCGGGGAGTGTGTCCGCGTCTACTATGGGCTGCAGCGGCTCTTGATTCTGGACATCTTCGGGCTGTCCTTCATCTTCTGTCGGCATCTTGCGCCTCCTTGTTAGAGACTTTAGGGCTAAGCCTCCGGTTGAGCGGGTATTGGGCTTCCCGCCTGTTGATTACCCATCTGACCTGAAATCTGGTCGCCGGACTGCTGACCAAGCGTAGGGGGCGACGTCCCCGCCGGCTGCCCAATAGCCGGGAGTGGAGCCGCGCCCGCCTGCGCCTGTTCGCTACGCTTAAGCTGCTCTGTGCTTGAAATGTGCTGGACCATTAGTTGCGCGTTCGGGTTCTTGTCACGCTGGGCCTGCCATAACGCCTGCTTGTGAATTGGAGTGTGAACGTCGTGCATTTCGCCCATCTCCGGCTCGTCCCATTGCCCATAAATAAGCATTTCGTTGTTTTCCCACAATGCGGCTTTAATCGCCTGATCCTTGGCTGGAATGTTTACGAACTCGGCGGGGTTCTGGACGCCCATCGCCTCGGCAATACGGAGCCTGATTTTAGCCTTTGCGCCAGGGTCTTGGCTCATCTGGTAGAGCTGTAACAGGTTTTGGACGCGGGTGGCCTCGTCCTGCGCCTCCGATACGCCGTTCAGCTCGACGAGGTAGATGTCGTTCATGTCGAAGGTGAACTCTGCGCCGATCGCCCCGATCTGGCTTACAATGTCCTCGTGCATCATAAACGTGTGGACATACTGGACAAACCGGCGCATATACTCGCCAATCAGCGCATCCTCGATGCTCGCCATATCGCTGAAAATCGGGGTAGTCGCGGCTACTTTCGCGCCCATGTATTCACTTGCCGAAGTGCGTCCGCCCATCGCCTGACCGATTACGGCGTCCGTAGTGTTCATCATCTCGCGGATCTTCTGCTCGCAATACTGGATTGTCGGCATTATCGTGCCGGTCATGTCGGCTATCTGCGTTTCAATGAACGCCGACCGGACATCTCCGCGGCATTGGATGGCATTGGAATGGCCGAAGTCGCATTTGTCACCATCCACGCGCATGGGGTCGTACACAAACGGGCGGCGTGTGTTCTTGGAGCGGTTGTCGATTAGCTGGTTAATGCCGGTGCAGATTTGGTCAAAGTAGGTTGAAATCTTCTCGCCAGACGAGATGTGATACATTCCAATGTCGTCTTCGGTCTGGTGCGCCGCAAGCAGGGGCACTCCGCCGGGGAACATATTTTCGCGGATTTCGATTATCTCACAACTGGCCGGATTGCCCAATATCCGCACCCTGAACCGACGTTCGGCTCCATCCTCGTCCCACGTCTTTGATTCCTTATTGATTGGCAGATTAACCCATAGCACCCAATGTTCGTATTGCTCGCTCGTACCGTCCGACTGTTCACGCTCGGCGTTTTCAATACGGTCTTGACTAGATGTTCCAAACTGGTCGGATGACGTTTTAACCAAGTATTTCGCAAACTTCTGGCGTAACCCGTTTCCCTCGCTATCTTTAAATAACGCCACCTTGTTCTTTTTGCTGTCGGAATACAGTTTACCCCATGAAATAGGGTCTTTGATGGCGATTAGCGACTGGCTTTCTATATCATCCAGCGTTTCATCCACCCACACACAGTCTATCGGCACAAACTCGAAGCCGGGCAGGTTGTTCTTGACGGAGGTGTTGGTCTTAATATCGCCAGTTGTCTTATCGCGGTATGATAAATCAACCAGCGTTTTCTCCCACGGAAGCGCCACAAACCCATTCCCGTACTTATAGATGTTGAGTAGCGCCCGCTTGAGGTTGCGCTTAAACCGGGTGTTGGTCTGCGCCTTACGAAACAGGGCGGTCATTATCTCGGCGTTCTTTCCGCGTATCTGGTTGGCGGCTACATCATCCACTATTCCGCGATACCCGAATTTGTAGTTATCGGGATTGTCCGTGAAGGTCTTGAACGCCATCGACACAAGCTGATTAACGGAAATGTGGTACACACCAGTGGATTCATTGGCGCGGTGCGTGGAGTCCAGAGAAGAATCCGGCTTGACCCGGTACATCTGGTCGTTCTTTTTCCAGATGTCTGTCAGGCTTTCTCGGTCGCGGATGGAGTTGAACAGCGTGGATATGCGTTTCTTGGTTTCATCAACCAGCTCGGACTTCTCCGCGTAGTTCGGAAAGATGTCCAGGATGGTTTCCTGTTGGGCATCGCTGGCCGGGGCAGAAGCTTCCGGGTCTGGATCTGTAAAAAATTCTGTTGGGTCCATAAAGTCGAGGGGGGCGGACAAGCCTCGTTGAAATTGTTGCGTCCGCTTATTATCCCCTCACTTATAGGACATAAATGCGACATTATCGCTTCATTTTTTCTTTTAACTCTTTAGGCATTAGCGCTTTAATGTGCGACAGTTTCCGGCGTACCATTATCTCGGTTATTCCAAGCTGGCGGGCGGTTTCCCGCATCGACGGCATGGGCGAGCAGTTGCGGGATTCTATGATTTGTAAGTCGGTTTTATCCAATTCCCTTGTAAGCAGCAAGTCGAAAACTGAATCGCGCAGAGCGTCGGCTTGTTCCTTTTTCTCTAGCGAAACATCACTCTTGGGAAGAATGGCTTTAACATCATAGTCCTCATTATCGTTGTATTGCACGGAGTTCTTGAAGATCAGGTCTTCGTTAAGTTTGATTTCTTTTCCCACCGCATCTCCAATAAAAAAGGGGACACCCCTTGCGAGGTGCCCCCGGTTGTTCCGTAGGACGGTTATTATTTTAGCCCACTCGGATTACTTGCTTTTCCTCGGAGCTGGCTGGCGTGATGTATTCCTGTTTCCCGTACCGCCGCCGCTACCGTCCCGCCGTCTGCGTCCGCCACATGATCCACGGCCGCCTCTGCCTGCGTTGCCTCGTGCCATTCTTAATCACCTCCTTTATCAGTTTGTTCCGTGCGTTTCTTCATCGTCTCAACCCGCCCGTCCTGCACCACCAGCGCAATCCCGATCTCGCCCCACCAGCCGGGGCGCTCTGCTACATCCAGCAATCCCATAAGGGATTTTGCGATGTATTCTCGCGGAAGCCGTGATTTCGCTAATTCGTTATGCACAGCACATCACCCTCATCCACGATTTTATAATGTTTGCCGTCTTCCACGCATGACGCCACGGACTTCTCGTACATCACCGCCAGCCCCGCCCTGAGGTCATAGCACTTGCCAGCCGCACGCAGGACGGTGCCGGACTTTATCTGGTTGGTGACATTTGTGAGAACAACGCCTTCGTCTGGAACAACCGTCGGGTCTTCCTTGATGATGGCAAACCTATTTTCCGGCATAATTCGCTCGACGAAGTTCTCCGCTACGATCTTCGCCAGGATATGCTCGGCATGGGTGGTAGCCATCGTTCTGTCCCTAAACGGGAGAACGGTGTATTCCTTGAGGAACAGGATTTCATCACCGGCCCCAAACGGGAAGGCTTTATCCCCAACCGCCACTACGGTTGCTCGCCACCCGAACTGTTGCCACAGTTCCGGGATGATAATGCCGCCATCATCGGCCTTCTTCGGGTAGCGTTTTACCAGCACTATTTCGCGTAATGGCTTAAACTTGCAATAGCCCATGTCAGCCCTCCAAGACTTGTTGTTCCTTGCATTGCTTGCGCAGTCCCTGAATTATACCCAATGCCACATTAAGACCGTGCACCACGCCCTTGAGCTGGCCGTCTTCATGCGGGATGCCGGTTATGCGATCGACATTATTATTGCCCTTTACATGTTTCAGGATTTCGTCTTCAATTAACCCCACGCCGGGTTCGTTAATAACCATTTCCACTAATTGTAAATCTTCTAGGTCCATTTAATAACCTCCGTGTTTTGTTAATGGCTCGAACTCTTTTGGCCCCTTACTGGCGTAATCGCCCATATACCTCGCATCGGAACACGCAAGATACTCAACGGTATCAATTAAATGGTCGTCTTTGTTTCGCTTGGTCTCCTTGTTATTGTGGCTTTCGTTGCCAAACATCCGCGTTTCGGTCACGCACCGCTCCCATTCCCACCTGAATTTAACGCACTTGTTACTGAAATACATTCTCGGAGCACCATCTTTGCCTGTGACCATGTGCTTTCTGTGCGGGTCAATCTTGAGGAACGCCCTTAGGTTGCTGGCGCGGTGTTCCTGCCCCATCTTGACGCTCTCGCACACCTTCAGCCCGCCGATCTGGAAGAAGAAACTCACCGGCCTGCCCATCCCGCCTGCCGTCTGGAAGCAATGCCAGTCCAGCCAGCTCCGCGCGAACTTCTGCCTGATTTCGACCTCATCGTACACGTCGTAATTTATGCCAGTGTCCTTATCAAGCATCTGCTTTGTCAACTTCCGCTCGTTACCGCACGCCTCGATAATTCCCGGTGCCTGATTTATGGCGTCCATGCCTGCCTTGTAATACTCGTCGTACATAAACATATCGCCGGCCGGGTTGACCGCCCACATGCTACAAGCAGTCGGATTGGTGTATCCGTAGTCGATGCTCCTGAAATGCGTCCAGCCCTTGCCCTTGATGTCGTCGTAAGTCCAATCAACGAAATGGGTGTCAGCCTGAATTTCTGGGTAGAACAGCCCGCTTACATGCTGGAATAGCCCGTAATACCGAGCCTTGCCTTCCCTGATGGCTTCCTGGTCGCCGCTCTTTTCGGGGATTTCAACCCATTGCAGGTGGGCTTTGCGCTTCTGGTCGCGGGAATAGATATGATCCGGCACTTCATCCACGCTTATCCTGCATCGCTGGATTTCGTGACCGCGCGTATTGTGGCCTGTCCACATATCATGGAGCCATGAGTTCATGCCGGTATCGGCCCTGCCGTCAACCTTGTGGGGAGTGAAGCAAAAATCCCACCACATCCCGCCACGAGTCCGGCCGCGCTGATCCAGCTCGTTAAAAAACGACAGCGGCATCTGCTCGTCCGGCAACACCTCCTCGGCCTTGATACCAGCGCAGACGCTTGCCTTCTGGTCATAGGTCAGAAGCACAATCCTGCTCCCGCACTTCAGGTTTACGCTTGGATTTAGCTTCCATGACGGGTCTTTGGTTCCGCCAAGTATAGGCAACCTGAACTCGCCAAGTTCCTTAGCCGGAATCCACTTCTGCAACTCCGGCCACAGCACCTCCTTCAGCTGGCCCTTGTCGTATCCCAGCGCCACGAGCGTTCTCGGCCCACCCCATTCGCGCCATTTTACGCCATGCTTGAATATCTCCCAGTCCGGGTCGCACGGAATCATCTTGAGCACCTTCTTGACCACAGCCGCCGCCGTTTTACCGACCTGATTCGGTGAACAGTTGATACAGACGGTATGCCGTGTGTCATTGATCCAGTTTGCCACGCTCGCCAACTGGAACCCGCAGTCGTACCCCATCTTGGCCTCGCCGTGCGGGTGGAAGAACTGCAACTCATTCTCCATCTTCTCGCGCTCTATCTGCTTCAAGTCCTTTTCAAGCGAGGGGTCTGACTTGATTTCCTCGTATGAGTAGGAAATCTTCTCATGGCCCAGCCATAGCTCGTAGTATTTGGTTTCGCCGTTGGTCATTTCTTCGGAATCCTCGATATTACCAGCGCGGTCCGAGTCCGGTGCATACCGCCGTGCGTTATCCAGCCCTCGGATAGATGCACCACGGGGATGTCCCAGTCCACCCATATCCCCACCCCAGCCTTCTCACATTGCAAGCAGAAGTACGTGTCTTCGGTCATCAGGGAGTCGCCATTGAACATATCAGGCCCGAAAAACCACGGGCGCTTGATTATATCGAACACTTTGCTCTTTATCAACTGCAATTCCCCATACATCTTGACCTTTTCTAATCCATGCCGCAGTCTAGGGTTCTTGACCATCCTAAACTTTTTCGTATCTGCAAAAACGTGATCCGCGACATTTGTCGTAAATGGATAAAACCGGCTAGAACCCCACCCGCTGACCATCGGCTTGTCGTGATCGATCAGCTTTTTTACATCACCAGGCTCCCAAGCGGAATCGGAGCTTGGAAAAAGCAAGTGGGTGCACCCCTCTTTTAACGCCAGATCCACAAGCGCCATCCGCGCCTTCGCCGTCGGCTGGCCGTACACCTCAAAAATTACCCTATCACAGTCCGGCCAGTCAGTCTTGCCCATGCTGACGGCAAAATACGTCTGGCACTCCATGTTGTAAAACGATAGGCAGACGGCCAGTTTCATCGCTTTTCTTCCTTTATTTTTAAGTCGATATTGTTTGCCCAAATAAAGATAAAAAATAAAAGCAAAAGTTTCCAATCAAACCACGTTACACATAAAACACTTCCAGCCAAAGCCAACAAATACATCCAAATACACAACCCTAGTTTCATAATTTGCTACCCCTTTTCTTCTTGGCTGCAAGGTAATCCGCCACTTCTCCGGCCAGACTTGACCGTTCCAGCCACTTCGCCGCGGCTACACGGTCGCTAAAAAGCAGTGCGCCAACTGCCGCAACCCCCGCATCCACCTCTGTGCGCCTTAACCATTTTTTAAGGTCATACCGCGCCGACAGGGGGGTTGTCAAGAAGTCTACCCCCTCTTTCACTCGATTCTGCTCCATCCACTTTTTCGCTATTGCCACCATCCCGCACCTCCGCTGTTATGTCGATCGCCTGTTCTTCCTTCGGATTCATCCGCTGCCTGACCCGGTATATCAGCTCCGTCACCGTCTCCCCGGCCTTCTCCGTCACCGGGCGCTGGTGCTCCTTCGCTATCGCCACGCTGTCCATCAGGTATTTTACCGCCTGCGGCTTCCGGTGGTCGTCTATCTTGTCCACGTCCATCTTCTGCAACAGCTCTATGACTCGGTGCTCGCTCATGTCGCCTATCATGTTGTTCCGGGCGATGCTGGCAGTTTCCCCTATATCCCTGTTTTTCCCGTTGGCATACCGGACGAACGATTCCTTAATTCCAAGCATCTCCGCCAACTGTTTCGCGGAGAACTGCAAGTTCAGAGTCGCCACGGCGCGCTGCTTGTCTTTGCCACGACCCAGCCCGGCAACGTATTCACGTATCTTGGTGAAGTCGGTCATCGCCTGCCCAACCTGCAATGGCATCCGCGCCATCATCATACTTCCGCCTCGTTTCATCAGTATTTCCCCCTTGCCCCAAACGCTATCACGCCAACATAATCTTGTCAAGTATAAAAACAAAAGAAAATTTAGCCGCTCATTTCCATAAAACAACGGGGTGGGGTCGTCCGGTTTTCTATACGAGCTGGCTTTGCCACATAGCGTCTAGGATGCCCAAAAACGGACGGCAACTCGCAAGGGTGGCATTGTCCAAGTGGAGATCGTAGCTCACAGGCCGCTACGGTGCCTATGGCGGGGGCGTAGAGAGGGGGTCCGCAGGGAGTTCGGAATTGGGGGCCACGAGAACGTGCGGGGGATGCTATATATAGTAACGAACATGCCCGGACGGGCGAACGGGCGTGGCACACCCCCCCCTCGTGCGCTTGCAATGTCGCATAATAAACGATATGTCTACTGCGCGACTGCGCGCTTTTGTGCCCGTGCTTATTGAGCTATATCGTTGTTGCCCCTACAAAGCCGAGTTATTGCCTAGCAAGATCATCATAGTTTATGCCCGACCTGGGCCTGCTTGCCGGGCTGGTCGGCAGGCTGTACTGCGTGCAGCAGGGCGGGGGGCAAGGTCGGAAGCTACCCATCCCCCCCCTTCTGCCCCCTACCCCCTTGCCT
>Ga0208769_1000280_pt1 | contig 26386 bp, 32 predicted proteins | sample AntAceMetag02UKC_FD_184768 | JGI IMG/M metagenome (GOLD analysis project Ga0208769, IMG submission 184768) | Saline lake microbial communities from Ace Lake, Antarctica- Antarctic Ace Lake Metagenome 02UKC (SPAdes) (version 2) | ecosystem: Environmental > Aquatic > Non-marine Saline and Alkaline...
TGTATACTGTTTTAATGGTAGAAGACACTTTAAGAGAGGCAGAAGAACTTTTAAATTTAGCAGAACTTAAAAAAAGACTACCACGCAAAGTAATGCACCAGACCTTAATCCAAATATTAGATTACTTGCAAATAAGTGGAAAAATAATTATTGGAACAAAAGGCATTCTTTGGGTATTTGCTGAGAGAAAAGAGTTAAATAAATTAATAAAAAAGGGAACAGAAATATGAATAAACCAGTAAAGGTTATTTTATTAGATGAAGCAGATAAAGAATACAGAAGACTAAATGAAATAATAGGACAGCAAATAAAAGAAGGAAAAGAAAACACAGAAGAGATGCAATTGCTAAAATCAATAAAACAAAAAAGAGATTTTATCAAAGCAAATCCTTTTTATGGAGAGTAGAACTTACTGGTTATTAGAGAATGCTTTATACTATTAAAGGAGACCAAGTCGAGATAATATGCTTTGTTCTTGACATTCTTAATCATGATGATTACAACAAAAAATTTGATTATAAAGGAAGATAATCATAACTTAATTGCATAGTTAAGAAAAAGATGCTGAGATTGCAAAACTAAAATCTCTCATCTGCCTTGACCATTCAGATGCAGAAATCTGTAAAAAGATATAGAAATCTATATCACGAATATTTCCTATCCCCCCAATTTTGGAAAAATCCGTCACTTTTTTCTGAGTGAAACGAAGAAAGCATGAAACTCCGCAGAGTTACTTTTTTGTCTCTAAATGCGGGACATGGAAAATTTGACAGATAGTTAATTATTTAAAGCGAGGTATGTTAGTGGTGACATGGAAGCAATTCAAGTAGAAAGAGCAGATTTTAATAAAATAATAAGAACAGCAGAGATATTAATTGATGAAGTAGAGCAGGTGTTTCAAGACGAAATAGTAAAAAGCAGAATGGGAGACGTTGTATTAAAAAAGACAGAAGGAAAAACAGAAGAGGATTATAATGAGTATCTTAGAAAAAGGAGTATTGAGTGTTCGGTTCCATGATAATTTCTTTAAGGATTTAGATAATCTTTCTTCCAGAGATATTCAAATATTTGAAAGAAAGAAAAAGAAAATTCTTAAAAATCCAAAGAGGCAGAAACATATTGTTGGAGGTTCGCATTGTTACAGGGAGCCAATAACAAAAAATATTAGAGTTGTGTATTTTATTTATAAGAATGTCCTTTGGTTTTTGACAATTGGCCCTCACGATAAATCTTATAGTAAGTTCAAGCAAAGATTATACCAGATAAAAATAAAATATGGATTAAAATAACTAAATAATTATATCACGAATATTTCCTATAACCCTGAAAATCAGAAGAACTCGGGAGGTCTGGAAGGAAAATAACCTCTTTTAATTGAGGAGATTATTTAATCGATAGATTTATATATCAACTGATAGTAATAATTATCATATGATAGGAAAAAATAACACTCTAAAAATTATGGACTTTTTTTTTAAGTTTCCTGAAAGGAAATTTCATTTACGAGAGCTTGAAAGACTGGCAAGGCTTTCACTTCCAGCTGTTAAAGAAATAACTCAAAAACTTGAGAAAGAAGGGCTGTTAAAGTCAAAAAAAGAAAAAATGGTTAAAAATTTTTATGCAGCCAGAAATCAAAAGTTCATACAATTAAAACGTCTTTATAATATATATTCTCTCTTTTCTGTCATAGATTATTTAAAAAATATTTATGAAGAACCTGAAGCAATAGTTCTCTTTGGAAGTTATAGTAAAGGAGAGGACATTTCACAGAGTGATATAGATATTGCGGTTATTACTTCAAATCATAAAGAGATTAAAATTTCTAAATTTGAAAAAAAATTAACAAGAAAAATAAAGATATATGAGATACAAACAAAGAAAGCAGAAAAAGAGTTTCTCAACACACTTATCAATGGAATAGTTATGCATGGATATTTAAATATAATAAAATGATAAAAGAATTTAGATATTATCTTGATAATAACTTTGTAAGAAAAGGCAGTTTAGATGTAGCTAAGGCTAAGGCATTAATTAAAAAGGCAGAAGGCAGAATAAAATTCTCAATTAAATCCAGACAGATAAATGAGGAGACAGCCCCTTATGTTTTTGAAGATATTTATGAATGTTTAAGAGAAGCTTCCCAAGCTTTAATGTCTCTTGAAGGATACAAGCCCTATTCGCATGAAGCAATAATCTCATTCCTAAAAGAATTTTATGATTTTAAAGAATATGATATTGATTCTTTTAATAGATATAGGATTTTAAGAAACAAAAGCGTTTATGGAGGTGAAAAAATTTCAATTGGGAAATGCAAGGAAGCCCTGCATTTTCTTCACACATTTTTACCAAAAATAAAAAAAGAATTTGTTAAGAGCAACAAATAAAATAATTTAGGAATTAAAACAATTAGTCTGCCTTGACCATCCAGATACAGAAATCTGTAAAAAGATATAGAAATCTATATCACGAATATTTCCTATTACCCTGAAAATCAGAAGAATTCGTGAGATATTTCCCACCAAACTCGTGAGATGAAAAAAGTAGAAATCAAAGACATCAAACCCATTCACTCATCCCTACTCAATAGGACAAAGAGAAACGTTCATTAATAAACTTCCTAAACCTTGAAGTTCAACTACATATTTTCTAAAAGAAAATATTATAGACAACTAATTCTATAAAAATAACATGAAGAAAACAGACAATTATTTAGGTAAACTATAAGGAAGGGCATTGGCTATTGAAATGAATTTTTTAGAATAAATTTTTTTATCTTGATTGTTATTAAGGGAAATGTTTAAATATAATTATTTGTTCTCTTAAGAATGAAAAAAATAGTGGTGTGTTTTGTAATTGCTATCTTAATTTTAATAGTTGGCGTATTTGCTGATACAAAAGATGTGAGAGAGGAAATTAAAGATTTTATAGAAGAGAAAGGAATAGTTGTCGAGGATAGAGACATAATGCAGGTTAATTTTAGTGATTTGTCTGACGAAGTGAAAGTGAATATAGAAAAAATTGGGAACACGAGCATAGTTATTTTTAAAGTTAATAGTTCTAAGCCGTTTTTTGTGGTTACTTCTTCAAGTGAAAGTTTTCAGGCAGAACCCTTAGTGAATGTATGCGACACAAAACTGTTGTTGTATTTTGGAATAAATGAAGTAAATGGCGAGTCGGATTTTTTGAACATGGCAAGCGGAGTTCAGAGTAGTTTAAAGAAAGGTTATGTTATGATTCGGGACGGAAGTATTACTGGAATTTCAACTAATTTAGAAATTACAGAATTTTCCTACAATGAAAAAGTTGAAATTATTATATATAAAAATGGCGAAAAGGTAGGATTTAGAAATTTTTTGAAAGTAGATTCTTCAGGAGTTAAAATAGATTATGATACTCAATCAAAAGGGATTGTAAATTTTAAAGCAGGAGATGTAATTTCTGTTTATTTAAATTTGGGAAAGGAAATTTCTCTGACAGATGTTACAACAACAATTGAGGTAACAAATTAAAATGAAAAAAGAAATTAATTTAAAAAATAAATATTTTATAATTTTTGTATTTATTTTTGTTGTGGCTCTTGGTATTTATTTTTTTAAAGCTAATTTGTCTGGTAATGCTGTTTTAGAATTAGATGCAGATTATTTTGAAGGTGAAAATTTAGAGGGAATATTAAAGTTATCTTTAAACAATGGAGAATTTATCCCAGCGTCTTCAATGGTTATTTTTGAAACATCAGAAAAACAATATGAATTTGCTTTGGAAGATGTCCTTTCTGAGCAACCTATAGAAGGAATATATTATATCCAAGGGCAAAATCTTTCTGGGAAAGGACTGGGTTATGGTTCAATAGGAATTAAAAAAGTTTATTCAGATATTTCATTTGAATTTAATATATATTCTGAATCAGATAAGACAGAAAATGAAGAAAATAGAACAGAAAATAGTGAGGTAACAAACGGAACAGAAGTTGTTAAAATAATCAACGAAACAAACGATGCTGGGGAAATAAATGAATCTGAAAAACAGGTTGAAGAGGTAAATGAAGAAAATAGAACAGAAAATAGTGAGGTAACAAACGGAACAGAAGTTGTTAAAATAATCAACGAAACAAACGATGCTGGGGAAATAAATGAATCTGAAAAACAGGTTGAAGAGGTAAATGAAGAAAACAGAATAGAAATTAGTGAAACATCTGATGAAATAGAAACTGGAATTATAGAAGTAGGTAGTGAAGATATAACTGAAGATGTTGAGGATGAATTGGTTGAGGCACCCTTAGAATCTGAAGAAGTAATTGAAGAGGAAGTAATTGAAAAAGCTGAAGTTGCTGAAGAACCAACAATAACAGGTGGTGTTATTTCATCTATTTTTAAGAATTTTTTATCTTTTTTTCAATTTATACCAACTGGGAAAGTTTCTTTAAGTTTTGAGACAACTGTTTCTGGGGAAACTTCAGCAGATAAATCTTTTATTTATAATTTAGAAAAGGGGCAAACTGCAGAATTGGTTTCAGGGAGTGTGAGAAGTTATTCTAAGGAACTTAGCGACGGTGATATACAATTTGAAGTTTTAGATGATAAAATTATTGTTTCTACTAATTACTTTGAATTAGAGCAAGGATTTGGTGCAAATTATTTAGATAATGAGTTACAAATTTTTGAAATTAATCTTTCTGCAATTGGTTTAAATTTTACTAAAGGAGATTTGAATGTAAAGTTTGTTTATGGGGAAAAGGACATTATTTCTTTGTCAACTACTTTGCAGGAAGGCAAAATTGAAGAAAGAAATGAGTTAGCCTTAATAGAAATTTCTGAATTTGCTTTACAAAATTTAACAGACGACGAAAGGCAAGTTCTTATTCAAAAATTTGGAAATGTTTCCATTAAAACAACTATGTCTAAAGTTTTAGACGGAAGATTAATTAGGAATTACAAGATTGGAGATTATGAGTTAGTGGCGTCTTATGATTATGATTTAAATAAAATAGATTCTCTAAAAGAACAAATGGAAATAGATAAACTTAATTTTCTAAGAGATTTAATTAATATGATTTCAGAGGAAGAAAATGAATCTGAAAATGTTGTAGAATTTTTTGGAAACTCTGATTTTTAATAAACAAAAAGTTTTTAAATTAGTTTTAATAATAATTGTAAGGAGGTAAAATGGCATCAAATAAATCGCAAGTAATTTTTATAACATCTTTGATTGTGCTTTTGGTTTTGGCTTTAGGATATATTGGTTTTGGTATGTACTCTTCTTGGAATCAGGCAAATCAACTTGGAAGTGCACAGTATGGATATAGCCAGGCAATACTTAGTATAGCACAACAAGCAGCAACATGTCAACAAGTTCCGCTAATGGTTGGAAATGAGACAATTAATATAATTTGGATTGATTGTTTACAACAAGCACAAGCACCTGTTGTACCGGTTCAATAATTTTATTATTTTTTTATTATTTATCTTAAATTTGTAATGCAAATTTTCCTAATTCTAAATCTAAATCAAAATTAAATTTTTTGCCTTTTCCCGACGACAAATTACTTTTTTAGGTAGAAAAGTTTATAAAGGATTATGACTTTTTTCTAGTATAAATCAGTTAAATTTGAACAGATTTTTATACAATTTAATGGAAAATAAATACAGCGCATCTGACATAAAAGTTCTTGAAGGACTTGAAGGAATCAGAAAGCGCCCAGCAATGTACATTGGTTCTACTGGTAAGGATGGTTTGCACCATTTAGTTTATGAAGTAGTTGATAATTCTGTTGACGAAGCTCTTGCAGGATATTGTACATTAATTAAAGTCTCAATAAATAAAGATGGCTCTGTGATGGTTGAAGATAATGGTAGGGGGATTCCTGTGGAGATGCACCAGAAGTTCAAGGTTCCTGCTGTTCAAGTTGCCTTAACAAAATTGCATGCTGGAGGAAAGTTTGATAAGAAATCTTATGCTATTTCAGGGGGATTGCACGGAGTTGGGGTTTCATGCGTGAATGCTCTTTCAAAAAAATTAATAGTTGAAATAAAAAGAAATGGAAAGATTTATCAGCAAGAATATTCAAGGGGAAATGCTAAGACAAAATTAAAAATTATCGGAAAGTGCAATAATAAAGAAACTGGCACAAAGATTATTTTCTGGCCTGACGAGAAGATTTTTTCTGTGCTTGATGTTGATTATAAAGTTCTAGAGAGCAGATTTAGGGAAATCTCTTTTTTAAATGCTAGTTTGAGGATTAGTTTAGATGATAAAATAAAAAACAAGAAGGAAGAATTTTTTTCTTCTGGAGGTTTGATTGAATTTGTAAAATGGATAAATAAATCAAAAGAGGTCCTGCACAAACCAATTTATTTTAAGAGAGAAATAAATGGGACTATTTTAGAAGTCGCGATACAATATAATACAGGATACCAGGAAAATATTTTTGGTTTTGTAAATACTATTAATACTGTTGAAGGGGGGACACATATTTTTGGTTTTAAGACAGGGTTAACAAGGGTAATTAATGATTATGCAAATAAAAAAGGAGTATTGAAGAATGGCAATCTTTCTGGAGAAGATGTTCGTGAAGGAATTACAGCAATTGTTAGTATTAAAATTGGTGATCCTCAATTTGAAGGACAGACAAAAACAAAACTCGGGAATTCTGAGGTTAAGGGTTTTGTTGATTCTGTTGTGACTCTTGCTTTATCAGAATTTTTTGAAGAGAACCCTTCAGTCGTAAAAAATATTTTATCTAAAGCACTTGATTCTGCTAAAGCAAGATTGGCTGCTAAAAGAGCAAAAGATTTGATTCGAAGAAAAAACATATTCTCATTAGGTGGTCTGCCAGGCAAGCTTACTGATTGTTCAAACAAAAAATCAGAAGATACAGAATTGTATATAGTTGAGGGAGAGAGTGCCGGGGGGAGTGCTAAGCAGGCAAGGAATAAAGAAAATCAAGCAATACTTCCGTTGAAAGGTAAAATATTAAATGTTGAAAAAGCCAATCCTGTGAAGGCGCTTTCGAGCGACGAGATAACCAATATGATTACTTCCATTGGCACAGGTGTTGGAGAACAATTTAATTTAGAGAAGTTGAGGTATAAAAAAATCATAATTATGACCGATGCTGATGTTGATGGAGAACACATTAAAACATTGCTCTTGACTTTCTTTTTTAGATTCATGCCAGATTTAATTAAGAATGGGAATATCTTTGTAGCAATGCCTCCTTTGTACAGAATTAGGAAAAAGAAAGATTACTATGTTTATTCTGATAAAGAACTTAAAAAAATGATTGAAAAACTTGGGTCAACTAATGTTACAAGGTTCAAGGGTCTTGGTGAGATGAGTTCTACTCAGTTATGGGATACTACTATGAATCCTAATACAAGAAATATCAAAAAAATTTTTATTGAAGATGCTGTTGAAGCAGATCACACTTTTTCAATGTTGATGGGGGATGATGTTCAAGCAAGAAAACAATTTATTACAGAGAATGCATTAAATGCAGAATTAGATATATAATGGAAGAAGAATTTTACAAAAAATTGAAAGAGAAAGTTAGGAAAATAGTTAGAGATAAAGGATGCCATGATTTTTCACATATTGAAAGAGTGTATAATTTTGCAATAGCAATTTCAGAAGGATTAAATTTAGATTTGGATGTGATTAAAACTTCTGCTTTGCTTCATGATATTTCAAAAGAAAAAGAAATAAATGAAAGTATTAAAGACCATGCAGAACACGGCTCGATTGAAGCCAAAAAAATTTTAGAAGAAATGGAATTTCCTGAGGATAAAATAGAATCTGTTTGCAAATGTATTAAATTACATAGTAAACCTAATAATAATTCCGGGATTAATGAACTTAGAGTGTTAAAAGAAGCAGATGGATTAGACGGGATTGGAGCAATAGGGATTGCCAGGGCTTATTCCTTTTTTGGTCAAAAGTTTGTTTTTTATGACTTTGCTAAGAAATCTAAAAGCATGGTTGATTTTTTAGATTCTTTTTCTAATCTGGATTTTTTTAAAATTCCTAAAGCAAAAAAGATAGCAGAGAAACGGATAAAATTCATGAAAGATTTTAATAAACAATTTATTAAAGAATGGAATCAAGAGGATTTGTATGGAAAAAAATAAATTATCAACACCAGTATGGATTTTAGAAGGCTATGATTCTTCTGAAGAATATGAAAAGGCGAGGGGGAAAACCAAAAAAAAGAAAGGCAAGACTTTCAAAATTCGGAAGTGCCCTGAATGCGGTTCTTTTGATGTGGGGGTTGTTACAGAGAAAGAAACTATTGGTTTGTGGAAATGTAAAAAGTGTGGATGGGAAGGAAAAAATGTTGGATTGGAAGAATTGACAGAAGAAGAATTTATGAAATATCTTGATAAAAAAGGAGAAGAAGTAATATAATGGGAGAAAAAATAACACTGCCTAGTGTACCTTTAAATACGGAATTACAGGGCAAAAAAGATATCGAATTAATTGAAAAAGAAAAACAAGAATATTTAAAAAATCATCCAGAAGAATTAGGTGTTCAAGATGACACAAACGAAAGCAAAGAAGAGATTGATGTAGATGAAATGGAATTTAGTTTGACAAAAGAGGAAATTGAAGATTGGATTATTAAATTAACTGAATTAAAAGTTGAGAAAAATCCAATTGAATTAGAAGTTGATGAAAAAAATAGTTTGAAGATAAATTATGAAGAAGAAAATGACACCGAATATTGATCCAAAGGTTGCTGAAGATGAGAAAAAAGGAATTGTTCAAACAGAAGTTTCTGGAGAAATGAAAAAAGCGTATTTGGATTATGCGATGAGTGTTATTGTATCGAGGGCGATTCCTTCAATTGAAGATGGTTTAAAGCCAGTGCAAAGAAGAATTCTTTATGCAATGAATCAAATGGGGTTGAAGCCTGGAACTCCAACTAAGAAATCAGCGAGAGTGGTTGGGGAAGTTATGGGGAAGTATCATCCTCATGGGGATAGTTCTATTTATGAGGCAATGGTTAGAATGGCGCAGGATTTTTCATTAAGATACCCTCTTGTTTTTGGACAGGGAAATTTTGGGTCTGTTGATGGGGATTCTGCGGCGGCAATGAGATACACAGAATCAAGATTAAGAGATTTAAGTCTTGATTTGTTAAAAGATATTGACAAAGAAACTGTGAAGTTTGTTCCTAATTATGATGGTTCAACAAAGGAGCCTAATTTGCTTCCTGGAAAACTTCCGACACTGCTGCTTAATGGTGCAACAGGGATTGCTGTTGGCATGGCAACAAATATTCCTCCACATAATTTAACTGAAGTATGCGATGCGATTATTGCTTATGTTAAAAAACCTGAAATTTCAATTGAAAAATTGTGCGAGATTATTACTGGTCCTGATTTTCCAACAGGGGGTTTAGTTCAAGGAGATATGATTGAATTATACAAAACAGGGAGAGGAAGATTGATAATGAGAGGAAAGACATCTATTGAAAATATAAAAAATAAAGAAGTTATTGTAATTACAGAAATTCCTTATATGCTTAACAAAACAACTTTGCTTACGCAAATTGCTAATCTGGTTCAGGACAAAAAAATAAAGGACATTTCTGATTTAAGGGACGAATCTTCAAAAGGGAAAATTCGAGTTGTGCTTGAATTGAAAAAAGGAGCCAATCCTAAATTTGTAATTAATTCGTTGTATAAATATACAAGGATGCAGGATTCGTTTAATGTTAATTTTTTGGCTTTGGTTAATGGGCAACCAAAAATTTTGAATTTGAAAAATGTTGTTGAAGAATATGTTTCTCATAGAAAGAAAATTATTACAAAGAGAACAGAACATGAATTAAGAAAAGCAAAAGACCGGCAAGAGATTGTCGAGGGACTTTTGATTGCGCTGAAAAATATTGATGCTGTTATAACTTTGATTAAAAAATCTAAGAGTAAAACCGAAGCAGGGGAAGGGCTTATTCAAAAATTCAAATTGACAAGAAAACAGGCAGATGCTGTTTTGGAAACTAAACTACAGCAATTAACTTCAATGGAAGTTGATAAGTTGAAGAAAGAAGCAGAGGAATTGAAAAACACAATTGCTAATCTTGAGAAAATTTTAGGAGAGATTAATGAGGTTTTGAAGATAATTGTTAAGGAAGTTAATGAATTGAAAGTTAAATATGGTGACAATAGAAGGACAAAAGTTTTGCAAAAGATTTCTGATATTTCTGAAAAAGATTTGGTTCAAAAGAAAGAAGTTGTGGTTACAATAACTGAAAAGGGTTATTGCAAGAGAATGGATGTGCAGGTTTACAAGGAGCAGAAAAGAGGGGGAAAGGGAGTTATTGGAAGCAGTCTTGCAACAGGGGATTTTGTAAAGCAATTAATTATTTGTTCAACTCATGATTATTTAATGTTCTTTACTACAAGAGGAAGGGTGCTGTGGTTAAAAGCTTATGATATTCCTGCTGCAGAGAAATATAGTAAAGGAAAAGCACTTGTAAATCTCCTTGGTTTGAAAGATGAAAGAATTACTAATGTTATTTCTGTTAAAAGTTTTGAAGACTATTTATTTATGGCGACGAAAAAAGGACAAGTTAAAAAAATTTCATTGAGCAATTTTTCAAAGCCAAGAGAATCTGGTGTTAAGGCAATAAATCTTCCTCTTGATAATTCAGAGGTTTTGATTGGTGTTGAAGTTGTGAAAAAGGGGCAAGAAGTTTTGCTTGCGACGAGAAAAGGACAGGCAATTCGTTTTAATAGCGATAATGTTCGGGCAATGGGAAGAGCAAGTTATGGTGTTACAGGAATAAAGATGAGCAAGGATGATGAAGTTGTTGGTATGGAAATTTTAGATACCGAGGCTATTCTGACAATAACTAAAGAAGGTTATGGAAAAAGGACAGCGGTTAATGATTATCGGAAAACAGCAAGAGCTGGAAAGGGAGTGATTAATTTGAAAGTGTCAGAGAAGACAGGAGAAGTTGTTACGACGATAGCTGTGAATAGCGAGGACGGGATAATTATCACAACTGGAAAAGGAATTGTAATAAGAACTTCTTTGAAAAATATTCGAGTAATGGGAAGAGCAGCACAGGGCGTGAGAATTGTAAAACTTCATCAAGGAGATTATGTTACTGATTTGATTAAAGTTGTGGATAATGGAGATTGATTATATCTTTTCTACCATAGATTTATTTAAATAGTGGAGTAAATAATTTTTATCATGAGTCTAAAAAATAAAGTTGAATTTTCTGGTAAAGATATAGCAAAGAGTTTAAGAGATTTGGCAGATAGAACTGAGCATTCAACTGAACAGAGTTTTTTCTTAGACGATAAAAAACCTGGTAAATCTGTTTATGAAGGACTAGAAGAACTTTATTATACAATTAGGGCAAAAGGGATGATGAAAAATTATGTTAAAGATTAATTCCAGATATCCAATTCTTTTTGTTTAGACCAAACAGGGCAGATGTCTTTATATTCGCACCAGTTACAAAGAACTGATTTGTTTGTTGGAAATTCAGTTGTTGATTCTATTTGTTTAATTAATTCAATAGTTTCTTTTTTTAAATTTTCTAATTGTTCGTTTGTCCGACGAGAATATATTTTTTGATTGTGTGCGAGGTAATGCCAAATAAGGGAAATTTCTTTGTCATAACCAAATGTGTCTTTTACTCCAATTGAATAAAGCGCGAGTTGGCGGTCGCTTTCAAATTTTTTTTGTTTAGGAAGAAAGTTTGCTGTTTTATAGTCATGAACTTCATATTCTCCTGTTTTTATGTTGTAGGTAAGCCTGTCTATGAATCCTTGAAGTTTGTATTTTCCTTCTTTATCAAGATTGATTAATATTTTTTTTTCTACCTCAAGTGTGTTTTCATCGAAGGGTTGGTTTTTTATATAATAATTTAAAATGAATTGCACGCCTTTATCAAAATAATCTTTTGTAGTCATACCATTTTTTACGATGATTATTTCTGGCTTGTAATTTTCTGCCCATTTTTCTGCATAGCAAACAATTGTTTCGTCAATTGTTGGAAGTTTGTTGTTTTTAATTTGAGTATAGAGCCATTCCAAAGTGTTGTGAACAGATGTTCCTAAATGAGTTTCAATTGTCTTTTCTATTTTAGGAATTATCTTGTCAAGATAACGAAGTTTAAATTTGAATGGGCATTGTTCAAAAGTAGATAAACGAGAATGTGAATATATTGTCATGGTTTAGAAAAAAGAAAGAGGGTTTTAAAAGTTTGTTTAATTATTCAAGGCTATCTATTTTTGTTTTCATTTTTTCATAAAACGAAGGTCCAATTGATTGAAAAAAATTATTAGGATTGACTTTTTTTCTTTCTTCAGGAAGATATCCTACTAAAGCAAGTATAAGTTCTGTGTGCTGTCCTGAAAATAAAGCACGAGGCGTTTTTGAATGAAGTTGATAATATCCTAAAAACTGTTCAATATTTTTGAAGGTTGTTTCTACAGCTTTTGAATCCCAATATTCTTTCCTTGTAAATTTTTCATCAATTTGAAGACGAGTTTGATCAGATAAATTTTTCATAAAAATAATTATTTATATTCCTTTTTAAGGATTATTGTGTTTGAATATTTATTTAACAACTTCATCTATTAAAGTGTCAATTTCACACTCACCTGTTTCTTGATTGTAGGAATCAAAGCCTTTGTTCTGGCAACATTCATCTCTTGAATCAGGACTAACTGTTGCACATTTGTTACCAACAATTAATTCGTCTCTTGCTAAAAATCCCCACCAAGAATTTCTTTGTCTTATTACTTCGCCTGTTTCAGAATTCATTTCAAATCTTACACGTTCTCTTACAGGAATAAAACCAAATAATCTTGCCTTTTTTCTTGCTTGAACTTGGTATTCTCCGTTTTCATCTAATTCAATTTCATGTTCTTCTAAACCACCAATTTCTTCTGTTAATATTGTTTGAACTTGATCTGGCATTATTTTAATTTTTTTAGTATTATTATTTTTGAAAACCCCATAAATTTCTCCTTCAGATTGATAAAGTTCAACTTTTGTTGACATGTCTACTCCTTTAACTTGAACAATTGTGTTCCCTGAATTTCCCGCAGTAATTGTCATTTCTCTTACTCCATTAGCTAATTGGCATTTTGTTGAAGAACCAGTACAGGTGCAGTTAATTGGGCATTCACCTGTTTGAGCTTGAACTTTTATTCTGTTTTGAGATTTGATTATTTTTTTAATTTGTGCTTGTGTTAAAATTCTTTCTTTTATTTGAGTTACATCTGCTTGGTTTTGTGTTTGAACATTATTCCCTTCATTTTGTCCTTGATTACTACTTTCTGTGTCTTCATCACCACTTGATGTAGGACATTCTGGACCTACACAACTACATGTTACGCTACCAGGATAACTTGCAGCTACCCGACATTCATAACCCTCAGAACATTCATAATAACTACAAGGGGAATGTTCAGCGCATCTTAATCCTATATTTGGGAAACTATTACATTCTAATCCTTCTGGACAGGGATTATTAAGATCACACCATTGTTCAGTAATTTGTGGATAATTCTTGTTAATCTCTTCTTGTGCAAACGCAAAACTAACTAAAAACAACACCATCACTATAAAAATAAATATCTTTTTCATAAGAGATATAATAAAAACTGATTTATAAATTTAACTAGAATAAATTAAATTATTTCTCCAAAACCAATTAGTCTCCAGTGTTTGTCAATGTTTCGTGCGATGCTGACATTGTCTCCTTCAAGTGCAACTATTGGGATATTTAATGAAATTTCTATTTCATTGCTTGTGCCCTTTAGGGTATCTGTAACTTTTTCAATTGTACCAACTGTAATTGTGGTATTCACTGATAACATTAAAAGTTCTTTTGTTTTTAATGGTTCTACTTTTTTTTGTTCTTTTGTTCCTAAAACTTCTTTGAACAATTTTGATTTTATTTTTATGCTATGGCTAATTTCTGGAAGAGAACCTTTTGTTGAAGCTAAACAACCTGTTAGTGAATCTGCTTTAGTTAGGAAAGGGTCAAGTTCTGTTTCGATTGAGATGCTTGCTCCGGGAATGATTTCTTTTAGAGTTTCATTTCCTTTATGCAAAGATAGAATTTTTGTTGTTAATGTTTGGTATGTTTGTTGATTATTTTTTTTAATGTTTAATCCTGGTTTGATTTCAATTTCGTTTCCAACTTTTAATTTTCCTTTTTTTAAAATTCCCCCTAAAACCCCTCCTTTTAAATTTTTAATTTTTGTTCCTGGTCTGTTTATATCAAAACTTCTCGCAACTAAAAAAATTGATTTTGATTCTAAGTCTCTTTTTGGGATTTCTAAGTTGCAAATTTCTTCTAATAATTTATCTATGTTAACTCCTTGTTGTGCTGAGATAGGAATGATTTGGGAATTTTCTGCTGTAGTTCCTTTGACGAATTCTTTTATTTCTTTGTAGTTTTTTAGAGATTGTTCTTTTGTTACTAAGTCTATTTTATTTTGGACTATGATTATGTTTTTGATTTTTTTTGCTTGCAGTGCCATTAAATGTTCTTTTGTTTGAGGTTTTATTCCTTCATTTGCAGCGACAACAAGAATTGCAGCGTCGATAATTGCTGCTCCTGAAAGCATTGTTGCCATAAGCATTTCGTGTCCAGGTGCGTCGATGAAACTTATGTATCTTTGTGGTTCTCCTTTTTTAGTGTTAAATTCTTTTCCATCTTTGAATATTGTTATATCTGCGTAGCCGAGTTTGATTGTGATACCTCGTTTTAATTCTTCTGAATGTGTATCTGTGAATTTACCTGTAAGTTTACTTAACAAAGTAGTTTTTCCGTGGTCAATATGCCCAACTACCCCGATATTTAGTGAAGGTATTTGTTTCATGTAAAATTTAGAAATGAGAAGGTTATAAAGTTTTTGCGTTACTCTTCCTTTTTTACTTCAGCAGATTTTTCTTCTTGAATTGCTTCCGCAATTTTATTCTGCTCTGGAAAAATTTCTGAAAGTTTTTTTGAACCTTCTTTTAAAACTTTTAAATTAATTTGAGAAATTGCTTCTGAAATAATTTTACCTCTTACTGTTTTTCTAAGTCTCAAACCTTTTGGATTTTTATTTGATAATTTCTTTTTTCCTTCTTTTCGCGGTCTTTTTTTCATACCTTTTTCATAACTTAAAAGAACTTTTTTCAAACCAATGCCTTCAACTTCTTTTACTGCTGTGAAACCAGATTTGTCGCTTGCACCTGTGACTTCTAATTCATAACCTTCTAAATCAGGAGAAACATCTTTTCCGTTGATTTTGTCGTGAAGTTGTTTTCCAATTATCGCTGGCGCGTCTATTTCTAACTTGAAAGTTTTTCCTTGTTTGTTTGAGATATTTATTTTAAACATATTAATTATTTGAAGGATGAGTTTTTAAGAGTTTTGATTATTTCTGAGGATATTCAAAAAATCCTTTATCCATTCCATTTAATCTTTTTAAGTATTTTCTAACTTTTTCATAAGCAGTTTTTATTTCTTCTGGTGTTCCTTTATGATAGATTGCACTAATAGTTCTCCTTACTGTGCTGTCAAAAGTTATTTGTATTGGGAGCCCTTCATTTTCTTGTATTAAATTTAATAAATTTCTTAAAGGTTTTATTATTTTTGGGTTTAAGGTATCAGAACTTAAAATTGAATTAAAATATTCGTTTCTTCTTTTTTTCCCTGCTTTTATAATTTCCTTTGAACATTTGCTTTGATGATTATAGTTAGAACTATGTACTATAATGTCTAAAGTTACTCTTTCTTCTTCACTTAGCTTTTTTCTTATTCCTTTTTGAATATTTCTTTTTTTAGTTTTCATTTTATAAACTTTTTTGTAGATATTTTTTTTGAGAAGTTTGCAATTATTTTGATTATCTTTTTTTAGAAATCTTTTTTGTAGATATTTTTTTTCTTGCTGGTCTTTCTAATTTAGAGGTTAGTTTTTCAAGTTGTTCAAGGATATGAGTCTGTTGTTCTTTTATTCCAAGAAGTTCTCCTTCTATTTTTAAAATGTCTACTTTGACTGCGCGAAAAGAATTTGCTATGTTTAATTTATTTGCCATTGTAATTTTATAATGAGAACACTTTTTAAAGTTTATTGTTTTTGAGAATGAAGAAAACCTAAGCGGTTTCCTTTTACAATTCTTTCCTTTTTGTTCCGTGAAGAACTTGTCTAGGCATGAACGATTTTTTTATTTTGTTATTAAATTTCCCACCCTGAATTTTTCTTTCTTTTTATTTTTGAGAGTTCCATTAAAATCTTTTTCTCATTTTCAGAAAGTAAGTCTTTATTTTTTTTGAATGTTTTAAATTGGGATTCTGAAATATCTGAATATAGGAATTCTTTGTCTTTAAGTTGTCTTTCAAAATTAACTCCTGGAATTGAAATTGCGACCTCCATATTTTCTGTAGCTTCGTTAATGGATTTGTTTTCTGATTGAATGTTTTTTATTCTTCCAACTTTCTCTTCTTTATTATTTATGAAGTTTGTTCCTGATTTTAATTTTCCACCTTTAACATTTACTCCGAATATTGCAGGGCTTGAGTTTCGGAAAACATATTGGTGTAAAATCTTTATTTTGCACAATGTTGCGAGTTCCATTAATCTTCTTTTTTCAATTTCTTTTGCTTTTTTCTCTCTTTCTTCTATGAGATTTTCAATAAGTTTATAGATAATATCATCTGTAATTATTTTTATTTTCTCTTTTTTTGAAAGTTGTTTTGCGTCATCTTTAATTTTCACATTAAATCCTGCGACTATGGCATTTAATTCATTAATCTCGATGTTTGCTTTTGCTGAAATTATGTCTGTTTTGTTTATATCTCCAATTCCTGCTTTTACCACTGGAATATTATTTTCTTTTAGCAGAGTTAGCAAGGCTTCTAAACTTCCGAGCGAGTCAGCTCTTATTATAATTCCTTTTTTATCGGTCTTAATATTTTCTAAGATTTCTTTTTTTAATGTTTCTTTGATTTTTTCTTTATTTCCGTCGAAACTTACAAAAGGCATTCCAGGTAAAATTTCTGTTTTGTTTATTAATTGCATTCTTAGTCCAGTTGATGCCTGTGCTTTTTCAATTGGTTTGAATTTTGCGTACAATGGTTGGATTTCTTCGAGGACTCTTATTTTTGTGATTATCGGGTCTTCACCAAAATTGGCGATTGCGATTTCATCTGTTTTTGACAGTTCTCCGTCGTAGAGAATTGCTTCAATGTAGTTTGTGGATTTTTCGTTTTTAATCTCAAGCATGACCCCTTTTGCTTCTTTTCCTAATTTTAATTTGTCTGTTAAATATTTTTGACTTATTCCGCAGAGCATCATAATTAATTCTGGAATTCCTTGTTTTGTTTTTGCAGAGCAAGGAATTAGTGCAATTTTTTTTGTGAAATCTTTTATATTATAAAATAAGTCTGATTCAAATCCGTGGCTGTTTAGAGAACCGATTAATGTCATATATTTTTCATCAAAGATTTGTTTGATGTTTTGAGGTTGAGATTCTATGCTTTGTTGTAATGGCTGATTTGAATTTCTCCATCCAGAGATATTGTCTATTTTGTTTAGCGCGATTAGGAAAGGGGTTTTGTTGTGTTTTAGAATTTGGATTACTTCTGCTGTTTGGGGTTTTATTCCTTCATTTATATCAATGACTAAAACTGCCATGTCTGCTAAGGAACCGCCTCTTTTTCTGAGGTTTGTGAATGCAGCGTGTCCTGGGGTGTCGATAAATAAAAATCCTGGGATGTTTAGTTTTATTCCTGAACTTTTAATTAATGGGCAGGCGGATTTTAGTTGCTTCATTGGATAAGAAGTAAAAGATATTTTTTGCGTGATTCCTCCTGCTTCTCCTTCTTGAACACAGCTACTTCTAAGACAATCTAAGATTGAAGTTTTTCCGTGGTCCACATGTCCGCAGACTGTTACAATTGGTTGTCTGATTTTCATAAGAGAATTAAATGAAATTAGATTATAAGGTTTTTGATTAAGATTTTTTTCTGAAGAGGTTTAAGTTTTAATTAAAAAAGGAATATTAATAATAAAGGAATTAATATGAATGCGAGTAGCAAATAAAATGCTTTTTTTCTTGAAATCTTGATTAATTTTTTTGAAGTGTATTTTGTAATTTTATGAAGAAAGTTTATGTTTGGTAGGAAAATTATTGCCCCGATTATTGGAAGCAAGATATAAGAAATTGCAGTTGCGATGGCAAGGGGTTTGTTTATTATCAGAGAGGCAAGAATAACATATGTTGAAGTTCCCAAGTCTGCTCCAATAATAAATGGTATTGCTTTTTTTAAAGTTATTAATCTTGAAACTGCTAATGGGACAAGCAATCCAATTGTTATTGATGAAGAAAAAACCACTGCTGTTAGAATGACTCCTAAAAGATATGCCTTGTATTTTTTATCAAAAAAGTTATTTATTTTTTTCCTTGTTTTTTCTTCGCCACCAAAAACACTGATGATTGATTTGCTTATGAACTTAATGGAAAAAATAAGTATAACAAAAGAAAAGAACAAAATAACAAAAAGATTATTATGTGAAATCAAAAAATTTGTGATAGGAGATGTTAAAAATCCAACAATGTTTGGAAAATAAGATATGTTCATTTCTCCTATAAGAGACAAGATGAATAAGGAAGTTTTTGAAATCGCTCCAAAAAAATATTCAATTGTTAAAGTGATTATAACAAGTATGGAAGTAAATATTGAGTAACAAAGTGCTATCTCAAATCCATGGCGAAAGTCTCTTCTTTTTTGAGCGACAGTGACGAGGGAAATAATCATCGCGGTTATTGTTGTTCCGAGTGCGGCTCCAATAAGAATGAAAATTGCTGTTTGAAGAGAAATTATTCCTTCTCCTGCAAAAGTTGCAGCAATTGTTCCTACAGCGCCTGAAGATTGGGCAATTGAAGTTGTAAACCACCCGGCTGCAACAGCTTTTATTGGAGAGACAGAGATGGAAATAAAATCTTTTATATTTGGGGCAAGAGCCGAGGCTGTTTTTTTAATTAATTCAATTGAAAGGATAAAAAGATAAAGAAAGAAAAATAATTTTGTCCATCTACCTATTATTTCATTAATGCTTTTTTCTTTCCCCTCTTTTTTCATAATTAAATAAAAGAAAATTAAGTTATAAGGTTTTTGATAAAGAAAATAAAAGGGTCAAAACCGAAGTCCTAACCCCTTACCTAACCGAAGTTAGATGTAATAATGATATATTTATCTTATTTAAAACTTTCTTACCCCCAAAAAATTATAAAAAGGGCGTATGATTTTAGAATTTATGAGAACAAAGGCAATTAATGATTTTACACCACAGACCTACCCCGAAAAATCTTCTACCAAGATTTTTACTAAGGGCAATAAAGAATATGATTTAGAGTTGGAAAAAGTTATTTCTGAAATTAATACCCTAAAGGGCACGAATAAGAAAAAAGCTAAATTAGTTTTGTTGCAGTTTGCTGATGGATTGAAATCTTATGCAACTGCTGTTGTTGATTATTTGGAAGAGAAAACTGATGTTACATTCTTGATTTGGCTTGGAGATTGTTTTGGTGCGTGCGATATCCCTATTCTTGGGAAAGATTTAGAAAATAAAATTGATTTAATTGTTCAGTTTGGACACAATGAAGTTATGCCGAGTTATTAAAGAAAAGATTTTTAAATTAATTTTTGTTTTATTGATTATGAAAAAAAAATTATTTTTTGGATTTTTGTTTTTATTTTTAGTAGTAGTTTTACTTTTTAATCAAGTTGAAACAACTGGAAAAATTATAGATGGCGAAAATGTTTATTTAGTTTATTTTTATGGGCAGGGTTGTCCTCATTGTTCTGGGTTGCAATCTTTTTTAAGTAAAATTCAGGGAAATTATCCTTCTTTAAAAATTGAATCTTATGAAATTTATTTTGAAAATGAAAATCGGAAGTTGTTTGAAGATTTAAGTGAATCATTTGGAGCAGAGATTCAGGGTGTTCCTACAACTTTTATTAATGGAAAAGTTCTTATTGGGTTTAGCAATTCAATTGGTAATTCCATTGAAGGGGAAATTAAAATATGCTTAGAAAATGGCTGTGAAACTCCTTTAAACAAATTGAATGGTGGTGAGATAAAAGATGTAACCCATATTATTGGAGAAAGTTCTCCTACTGAAGACCCTAATAAAACAGAATTAAAAAAGAAATTAACTATCCCTGCTGTAATTTTTGCTGCGATGGTTGATGCTATAAATCCCTGTGCTTTTGCTGTTTTAATAATTTTAATGACAACTATTTTAGCTTCATCAAATAGAAAAAGAGCTTTGATAACAGGTTTAATGTTTTCTTTAGCTATTTTTATTTCTTATTTTTTAATGGGTCTTGGTTTGTTTAGTGCAATTCAAGCTGCGGGGTTAACCAGACCTTTTTATATTGTTGTTGCTTTTTTAGCAATTATTGTTGGTTTGTTTAATTTAAAGGATTATTTATGGTATGGGAAATGGTTTAAAATGGAAGTTCCTGAATCATGGAGACCAAGGATGAAATTACTTTTAAAAGGAGTTACATCTCCTATCGGTGCTTTTTTTATTGGTTTTATAATTAGTTTATTTTTGCTTCCGTGCACTTCTGGACCATACATAATTATTTTAGGTTTGTTAGCAGATGTTGCAACAAGAAATCATGCAATACTTCTTTTATTATTATATAATTTTATTTTTATTATACCGATGTTATTTATAACTTTTGGAATTTATTTTGGCATTACAACAACTAAAACAATAGAGGAATGGAGAACAAGAAAATTAAAAGTATTACATTTAATTGCAGGAATTATTATTTTATTATTAGGAATAGGAATGTTTATTGCCTTGAAATTTGGAATGGTTTAATTTTGGAAAATTGAGAAGTGAAGAGAAAATTTGGAGGTTGGGATTTGGTTTTAATTTTAAAGTAGTAAAGAAACAAAAGATTTATAAATATCTACTTAATTTATAAATTAGGGTACAAAAAGTATGAAAGCACAGGAAGCGGCATTAACAGAAGTGAAAAATTTAGAGATAAAATTAATGAGAATGCTCAAAGACAGACCGTCTGGGCAAGTGGTCCACCCACTTAACCAATTTTCTATGGATGACGTAGAAAAATGTTTGGATGCTGATTTAAGAAAAGTTGATGAGTTAACCACCCAATACAGTTTGGACGATACAGTGCCCTTGGGATTTAAAAAAAGAGTGACAGAGAATATTTATACTGCAGCCATGAAAAGAAAGGAGTATGAATGGGCTACATCTTTCGCAGAGAAGTATCGTCTTTAGATTATTCAAAACATACTATATGTATTAGAAAATAGTTTTTGCAATATATGTATAGGGATTAAATTTATTCATATTACTAGCGAGGCCGCTTATTGAAATTAACAAGTAATACTATCTCCTTTGTTAAATATTATTTAACAAAAAGAGAACTTTAAGAATTAATAATCAGGCAAACTTTCATCAGGAACATTTTTTTTGCCTTCTGTATTTATATCTTCATCTACAGAAGGTACACCCTTGGGTGCTGCTTCAGGTAATTTTTCTTGTGCTGGTTCTGAAGGTTCAGAAGTTTCTGTAGGAGTTTCCTCTTCTGCTTTCAAATCTTCTTCTGTTACAGACTCAATCATTTCTTTGAATTTTGGAAAATCCGCAGCCATAATTTTTACACCTGCTTTTGTGAATCCAGTATATCTTTCACTTGTTATGAATTCTCTTATTGTAAGCCCTTTTCTTCCTCCAAAATTATCCATTCTAAGGATAATATCTGCAGTGTCGTTCTTTTTTATTTTTCCAACGTCTCGTTCCATACTTAAATTACATCACAAGTATATTTAAACTTTGCGGGGATTTGGAATATAGAATTAATCTTTAACTTCTATTTTAATATTTACGTTTTTTGGAATTTTCATTCTCATAATATGGTGGAGAACTTTTTCGTTTGCCGGAAGATCAATAAGTCTTTTGTGAATTCTCATTTCAAATCTGTCAAAGGTTGCTGTTCCGTCTCCACAAGGGGATTTTCTCGTTGTTATTTTTAGTTTTTTTGTTGGTAATGGTACAGGTCCGCTGATAGTTATCCCTGCTTTTTTAGCAAGTTCTTGAATAGAATTACAAATATCATTAAGCATATCAATATCAATACTGTTTAATTTTATTCTTACTTTTGGCATAGGATTAATTCTTGAAAATAGTTTAAAAACCTTTTTATACTTTGATTTTTTATTTGTATAAAGAGGTAAAAAAGATATGGTTATTTTATTGCGCGATTTCCATCGAAGGCTTTTAAAGAAATCGCATCACGGAACAGGAAGGGAAAATACAGAAAAGCGGCTTAGGTTGTTTTGATGGGACAGATATTTCTCCAATTAGGAATTATTTTGTTTATGGCATTTGTAGTATCATATGTGATAAAGGCGTTTAGACAGCCGATTATTATAGGTTATATTCTTGCAGGTGTGATTGCAGCATTTGTGATTGAAACAGGTTTTATTGATTTGGAAGCCTCTAGGGAAATTATAAATGTTTTTTCTCAGTTTGGAATTGCTTTTTTATTGTTTATTGTTGGTTTGCATCTTAATCCTAAAATTATTAAGGAGATTGGAACTTCTTCCCTTTTGATTGGTCTTGTGCAGATGGCTCTTACATTTGCTCTTGGTTTTATTGTAGCAACTCAATTGCTTGGGTTTGATATTATTAATGCTGTTTATATTGGGATTGCTCTTGCATTTAGTAGCACGATTATTACAATGAAACTGCTTTCAGATAAAAGACAGCTTGATTCTCTTTATGGTAAGATTTCAATTGGTATTTTGATTATTCAAGATTTGGTTGCTGTTTCGGTTTTGATGTTTATTTCATCAGTATCTAATGAAACTAATTTTGGTTCTTTTATTTTAAAAGGATTTCTTGGTGGAGGAGGTTTGATTGGGCTTTTGTTTTTAATTGGTTTTTTTATTCTTCCAAAATTTACTAAAAATATTGCTAAATCACAAGAGTTATTATTTTTGTTTTCTATTTGTTGGTGTTTTATAATTGCTGCATTGTTTAGTTATTTTGGTTTTTCAATTGAAATAGGTGCTTTAGTTGCAGGAGTTGTTTTATCTATCTCTCCTTATAGCACTGAGATAAGTTCTAAGATAAGGCCCTTAAGGGATTTCTTTTTGATAATCTTTTTCATAATCCTTGGTTTTAATTTTCCAACTTCTAATTTGATGCCTATTTTTAAGAATGCTATTATTTTATCTTTGCTTGTTTTAATTTTTAAGCCTTTAATTTTAATGAGTTTAATGGCGTTGTTTGGATACACGAAAAGAAATAATTTTTTAGTTGGAACAACTCTTGCGCAAATCTCTGAATTTTCTTTAATATTAGTAGTTCTTGGTTTAAGTGTTCATGGAACTTTTCTTAATTCTAGTATTCTTCCTACTATAACCCTTACAATGATTATGACAATTACTGTTTCAACTTATATGGTTATTTATTCAAATAAATTTTATAAAAAGATATTAGGGTTTGTTTCCTTTTTTGAAAAAAAACACATAAAGAAAGATAGAAAAATTAGAAAGAATTATGATGCGATTCTTTTTGGTTACAATAGGGTAGGATTTAGTATTTTGAGGTCATTGAAGAAAATAAAAAAGAATTACCTTGTTGTGGATTTTAATCCAGATACAATTGAAAGTTTGACTAAGTTTAGAATACCTTGTATTTATGGAGATGTTTATGATTTTGAACTTTTGAGAGAGTTGCCGTTAGATAAAATTAAATTAGCTATTTCAACTCTTCCGGATTTTGAGACGAATTTTCTTTTAATAGAATCTATTAGGGTTGTTAATCCAGATGCAATAATTATTGTTAGAGCACACAGAATAAAAGATGCTCTTGATTTATATAAGAAAGGGGCTAGTTATGTTTTGACACCGCATTTTTTAGGCGGAGAGTATGTTGCTAAAATGATTAGAGGGTTAAAGATAAATGAAGAAGCATATAAAGGGGAGAAACAAAAACACATAAAAATGCTTGTGGGCATGTTGGAAAAAGGACATGAACATCCAGAAGTTACTGGCAATTAATCTTGTTCTTCAACTGTTTCATCTTGTTCTTCAACTGTTTCATCTTGTTTTTCAACTGTTTCATCTTTTTCTTCTATATTAAATAATGAAAAGATAAAATCAAAAAATCTTAAGACAGCTTCTATTAGAACTATGAATATTAAGAAAGTAAATATCTGGCTGAAAAGCCCTGGGAGTTGTGCAAAGTGGTTTAGTATTCTTTCAATGTATTGGGTGTTTGAAAAATTATTTGGATTAAGAACTGTTATGGCTAATAAAGTGAAGGGGAGCATTTTCGCGATTTCTTGGGACAGTTCTTCTTTGTAATAAGCAGTCATTCTTATTGCAGTTATTATTGCTGCAGAGATGAATAATATTTGAGAAATTTCTTGACTTTGTGCGAGGGTTATTAAGAAGAAAGTGAATACTATGAAAATAACGAAAATTAAAAATGGAAGGATTAGAATGTATTCTACAAAATAAAGTGTGCCTTGAAATAATTTTGAGAAAAAAGAATTTTGTGCTTTGTTATATTGGTTCAAGTCTAATCCAAGAGGGTTTTTCTTGGAAATGAATTTGTAAAATTTCCACACAAAAATTGAATAAATTACAATCATTAATACTAATACTAGCAGATTCACGAATTGTCCTAGTGAATTAGGGAGAATAGAAATAAATTCATTGTAAATACTAAGAATTTGTGTTCCAAGTTCTTTAATCACCTCTGACATAAATTGATTAAGCTGGAAGTGTTTTTAAATTTATTCTAAAGATTTAAATAGAATATTTATTAATTGGTTTTATGTTAGGTATTAAATTTATAAAAGAGAATGAGGAATTTGTTAAGGAAAATATTAAAAAAAAATTTCAGAAAGAAAAGATTTCTTTGGTTGATAAGATAATAGAGTTAGATGAAAAATGGAGAAAAATGAAATATGATGAGGATAAATTAAGAGGTGACAGAAATAAGATTTCTAAGGAGATTAATGAATTGAAAAAATTAGGGAAAGATGTTAAGAAAGAGATGAAAAAAGCAACAAACATTCCTGGAAAAATAAATAAATCAGAGGAAAAGAGAAAAAAACTTGAAAAGGAAATCTGGAAAATTCAAACGGAGATTCCTAATATTATATCTAAGAGGGTTCCAATTGGGAAAAATAGTTCTGAAAATGTTGAGATCAAGAAATATGGGAAGCCGAAAAAGTTTAGTTTTAAAGTTAAGGATCATGCACAGGCAATGGAAGATTTAGGGATGGCGGATTTTGATTCTTCTGCGCGTGTGTCTGGAACAGGATTTTATTATCTTGAGGATAAAATAGCTCTTTTGAATATGGCATTGATTAATTATGCAAGAGATATTATGGTAAAGAAAGGATACAGATATATTGAGACGCCTTTACTTCTTAGAGAAGAAATTATTGATAGTGTTACAGATTTGAATGATAAACATAATATGATTTATCTTGTAGATGATGAACCGAAAATGGCACTTATAGGAACGTCTGAGCATTCAATGATAGGAAGATTTGTTAATCAAGAAATAAATGAGAAGGGGCTTCCGATAAAGCACACAAGTTATTCTATGTGTTTTAGGAAAGAAATAGGCTCTCATGGTTTGGATGAAAAAGGTTTGTTTCGGGCCCATCAGTTTAACAAAGTTGAGATGATAGTTATTTGCAAGCCAGATGTAAAAGAGTCTGAAAAGTTTTATCAGGAAATGCAGGACATTACAATTGAAGTATTTAAGGGGTTGGAAATTCCGACGAGGATTTTAAAGATTTGTTCAGGGGATTTAGGGGATTTGAAATATGAGCAAATTGATGTTGAGGCGTGGTCACCTCGAACAAATAAATATTATGAAGTTGGTTCTTGTTCTAATTTAACAGAGTCTCAGGCACGGAAGTTGAATATTACAACAAGAATTAATGGGGAAAGAAAAATTCCTCATACATTGAATAACACAGTTATTGCGACTTCACGAGCACTTAAAGCAATAATTGAAAATCATCAGCAAAAAGATGGGAGTATAAAAATTCCAAAAGCTTTATGGAAATATACTAGGTTTAAGGAGATAAAGAAAAAATGAGATGTAGGATTTATAGCGGAAATGCATTGTGTTCCAAATTATAATCATCCTATTGGAGGGACAGACGATTTGAAAAGTTTAATAACTTTAAATGTTGATGGAACATTAGTAAGGTAAAATGAACAACCCCGCCCTAAAGGGCGAGGTATCAATATATAAAAAATGTTAAAACTAACAAACCCAGGGTTGAGAAGAAGTAATGTAGTGCTGGACAGCTTCGGTAGTTGTGTTGCCGACGCTC
>Ga0208769_1000281_pt1 | contig 26359 bp, 25 predicted proteins | sample AntAceMetag02UKC_FD_184768 | JGI IMG/M metagenome (GOLD analysis project Ga0208769, IMG submission 184768) | Saline lake microbial communities from Ace Lake, Antarctica- Antarctic Ace Lake Metagenome 02UKC (SPAdes) (version 2) | ecosystem: Environmental > Aquatic > Non-marine Saline and Alkaline...
ACCTAACACCTAAAACCCAAAGTGAAAAACAGAGAAATGAAAATGGAGCCTAGAGAATTAAATGAAAAAAATAATTTCAGTAGTCGGAGCAAGACCAAATTTTATTAAAATAGCTCCTTTGTACAGAGAATTTCAAAAACATAAAGATCAAGTTCAACATTTAATTTGTCATACAGGGCAGCATTTTGATAAAAAAATGTCTGATATATTTTTTAAGGAATTAAAATTACCGATTCCTGATTTTTATCTTGGTATTGGTGGCGGCTCTCATACGGAACAAACAGCAAAGATCATGTTGTCGTTTGAGAAAATTGTTATCAGGGAAAAACCTGATTTAATTATTGTAGTTGGAGATGTGAATTCTACTCTGGCGTGTAGTTTAGTGGCAAAAAAATTATCTATTCCAATTGCACATGTCGAATCCGGATTACGAAGTTTTGATAGGGAAATGCCGGAAGAAATTAATCGTATTGTAACCGACGTTATTGCAGATTACCTTTTTGTATCAGAAAAAAGTGGGTTAGTAAATTTACAAAAAGAAGGAATTGCAAAAGAGAAAATATTTTTTGTTGGTAATATAATGATCGATAGTTTAGTTTATTTCTTATCACAAATGGAAGAGTCAAATATTTTGAAAGAGTTGAAGATTGAAAAGAATGATTATATATTAGTAACATTTCATCGACCAAGAAATGTAGATATTAAAGTATATTTAGCAAAATTGGTAAAATTTCTCAACAATATTGCCGAAAAGAAAAAAGTTGTTTTTCCAATTCATCCGCGAACAAAAAAGAATATGAAAAAGTTTGGTTTTACTTTTAATGATAATGTGATTTCAATAGAACCGGCTGGATATATTGATTTTTTGACTCTTTTAAAAAACGCACTTTTAGTTATTACCGATAGTGGTGGAATTCAAGAAGAGACGACTTATTTAGGTGTTCAGTGCATAACTGTTAGAGATAACACCGAAAGGCCGAGTACAGTCGAAATTGGAACGAATCAATTAATAGGAACAGATTTGAACAAAGTTGAAATAGCTGCAAATGAGATTCTATCAGGTAAAGTTAAAGAAGGAAATATTCCCGAATTATGGGATGGAAAAACGGCGGGAAGGATTGTTGATATTATAATGGAGAACGGAGAACAAAGAAATTAAGACTTTGTGAGAGGGAGACTTTAAGAGGAAGATTTTGAGACAGGGTGACTTAGCGACTATGAGAAAGAGAGTATATGAGAAAAAAAGATGTGAGAAAAAGGAAAGTGAGACATTGTGAAGATACAAAATCATAACGAATTGGATGTTTTTAAGATGGCATTTGAAAGTTCTATGAAAATATTCGAAATTTCAAAGAAATTTCCTAAAGAAGAAAAATACTCATTGACAGATCAAATCAGAAGATCTTCAAGATCAGTTGCTGCTAATATCGGAGAAGCCTTTAGGAAAAGAAGGTATCCGAAAGCATTTGTTGCCAAATTATCAGACCTGCCCAGTGTAATACAATTTTAATAGGTTATATTATGATTAATAAATATTATACTTATGTTTTACGAAGCCTAAAAGATAATTGTTTTTATGTAGGCAGTTCAAAAGATTTAGATTCAAGATTAAAAAAACATAGTAAAGGTTATGTATTATCTACGAAAAAACGGCGACCTTTTGAATTGATCTATTATGAAGTATGTTTTAGTTTAGATGATGCAATTCACAGAGAGAAATATCTTAAAACAACTTATGGTCGTCGCTATATTAAAAATCGTATAAAAAACACAAAAAACGGTTTCTCTCTTTAATTATTACACTGGGTAAAAAGCGGAATCCGCCGAAACACAAGTTTGGCTAAAATTTTCTTTTGAATGTGATTACATAGATAAAAAAACTTGTGATGTTTTGGTTCAACAATATGATTATATAATCGGTAAATTAGTAAATATGGCCAGAAGACCAGAAAATTGGACAGTATAAGTGGCTTGCAATCACACAGTTACACAGTCACATAATCACATAGTCTCACAGTCATCTAGTCACCTTCCCGTTTCCGTTTTCCTCAAATTCAGTAATCAAAAATTAATTTATAAATATGAGCATAGTTGAAAGTAGAAATTAATAGGTGATTCATGAATAAAAAACATAAACGAATAAATGTAATCCAACCATTTTTACCGGATCTAAAGGAATTCATTCCCTATTTAGAAAAAATCTGGGATTCAAAGTGGCTTACGAATAATGGACAATTTCACCAACAATTAGAAAAAGAATTGGCTGAATTCCTTGGTGTAAAACATATCTGTCTTTTTGCTAATGGTACATTTGGACTTATAATTGCCTTGAAAGCTCTGGAAATTACCGGAGAAGTAATAACAACTCCCTACAGCTTTGTAGCTACTTCCCATTCTATTGTATGGAATAAGGCAACTCCGGTTTTCTGTGATATTGATGAGAATACTCTTAATATTGACCCTGAAAAAATTGAAGAATTGATTACAAACAAAACAACAGCAATTATGCCTGTACATATTTACGGCCATCCTTGCGATAATGAACGGATACAGGCAATTGCCGATAGACATAATTTAAAAGTGATCTATGATGCAGCTCATGCCTTTAATGTAAAACAAAATGATCATTCAATTCTTAATTGGGGTGATCTTTCTGTTCTTAGTTTTCATGCTACTAAAGTTTTCAATACTTTCGAAGGTGGAGCAATTATTTGTCACGATAAAGATATGAAACGCAAAATAGATGATTTAAAGAATTTTGGTTTTCATAGTGAAACTGAAGTAGCAATCGTAGGCATTAATGCAAAAATGAATGAAGTACAGGCGGCAATGGGTCTTTTACAACTAAAATATGTAGAAGATAATATTTCAAAAAGAAAGGAAATTACTGAATATTATCGAAAATATTTAAAAAATGTGGAAGGAATAAAATACTTTAGTTATATGCCCAATGTTACGGCAAATTATTCTTATTTCCTAATTTTTGTAGATAAAAATAAGTACGGGAAAACTCGTGATGAATTATATGAGATCCTTAAGCAAAATAATATATTTTCACGCAGATATTTTTATCCACTTATTAGCCAATTCTCTTCATATCAGAATTTTGATTCAGCAAGTAAATATAATTTACCAATAGCAAATAAAATTGCAGAACAAGTCCTGTGTTTACCAATTTATCCGGAATTGGATATTGAAAATGTAAAATTAATCTCTGAAATAATAAAATTTAAAAAATGAAATTAGCAATTATGCAGCCATATTTTTTTCCTTATATAGGATATTTTCAGTTAATAAATGCAGTTGATACATTTGTAATTTATGATGATGTGCAGTATATAGCTAGGGGTTGGATTAATCGCAATTATTTTTTACGCAAAGATGGAAAATTTTTATTTACCATACCAGTCGCAAAATACAAGCAAGGTGCTAAAATAAATGAAGTTTTAATTAATAGTGATAAATGGAAAGAAGATTTAAAGAAAATGCTTTTTTATACTTACAAAAGGGCCCCATTTTATAAAAAGGTATTAAATAGTATAGAAAATTTATTTTTGATTGAAAGTGATAATTTAAGTGAGTATTGTGCTAAAAGTATCGAATTAGTATGTCAGTATGTTGGTGTTAATACTCAGTTATTATTTTCCTCTAATATAAAATATGATAATTTTAACAAAATTAAAAAAATAAATAGCATTTTGAAAAATGAAAAAGCAAGTTCTTTTGTCTTGCCCCCAGGCAGTAAGGAACTATATAAATCTAATGATTTTATTGTGCCAACATCATTTTTAATTCCAAATAATGATTTAAATTACTTGCAGTTTTCAAAAAAAAGGTTTGAAAGTAATCTTTCTATAATAGATATAATGATGTTTAATTCCAAAAAAGAAATAAAAAAAATGTTAAATGAGTATTCACTAATCTAAATTATAAGATTTTTATTTGTATAGCTTATTTGGAGAAATTATCAGAATTTTAATTAATAAAAACATAAGGTGAAATATGACTAATTGGTATAAATTCTGGCAAAAATATAGATTAATTGAAATAAATGATGAAAATGATCTATTATTTCAGGTTTGCCAAACAGTTAATCAAAAACCTATAAGCAAGAAAGAGGTTAATCTATATGTCCAAAATATAAAAAATAAATTATCACTGAATGAAAAAGATATATTATTAGATCTGTGTTGTGGAAATGGTATTGTAACTTTCGCTTTATCAAAATATGTAAATAAGGTTATAGGGGTGGATTTTTCTAATCCATTAATTGCAAATGCAAAAAAATATAAATCCAAGAAAAATATACATTATATAGAAGCTGATATTCTTGATACTAAAATTTACGAATTTGATTATAAATATAATAAGATTTTAATTAGTGCAGCACTTCAATATATCTCGCTAAGTGAATTTGATGATTTATTAAATAATTTATATACTATACTTCCTAATAAATCTAAAATTTTTATTACAGATATTCTGGATGCAGATAGGAAGTGGAATTTTTTTAGAACTTTTAGACAAAAATTAAATTATTTAATAAAGATTAAATTATTAAGAAAAAGTTTTGGTTTAGGTAAATGGTGGAATAAAAATGAAATAATTACTCTAGCGGATAAGAATAATTTTTCTTGTAAATTTTTTAGTCAAAATGAAAAATTATCATTCTCCCATTATAGATTTGATGTTTTGTTAATTAACGAATCCGGGTGATATAAATAATAAGCCTGTTGTTAGTGTTCAGATGATTGCATGTAATCATAAGTAATGTATATCCAAAGCTATTGAAGATATGCTCATGTAAAAAACCGATTCCCAATTTGAATTGACTACTGGACAGATGGAAAAAGCAGATAAAGTATTTGGAAGATAATAAATGATTTTACATATCTCTAATGATAATGTATTTTTGGATGAAGCAATCCAAAATTTAGAAAGGGTTTTTCCCGGGAGAAATGAATATCTTATAACAAATGATGCTCCTAAGTATATAAAAAACATTTCTAAAGTTGTTGCTTTAAATCCTGAATCCGAAAATTTTAAAAAATATATTAATAACTTAACTGATTATGAAGCTGTAATATTACACGCATTAAATAAAGATAAGGTAAAAATTGTAAATGAAGCATCAAAAGATGTGACATTTGTATGGATGTTCTGGGGGGCTGATGGTTATTACCTTCCTAAAATGCAAAAGTATTTATATACATCAAGAACTAAAAAATTATTATGTAGAAATAGGTCAGAACTTAAGAAAAAAATATATTTTTTTATAAAATTTGCATTTTATCCTTTATACTACTGTTATTACAAAAATAAAATCGGCAGATTGTCTTATTATGGAGATTTAAAACGAGCAATTAAAAGAATAAATTATATTTCTCCAGTTATACCCGAAGATTATTATCGAATAAAGAGAAATATAAATACTAAAGCTAAACTTTTACCTTTTTCTTATGGGAGCCTTGAGGATTTTATTGGTTTAAATGATGAAATTGATAATAATGGTAAAAACATATTAGTAGGCAATTCGGCTAATCCTTCAAATAACCATATCGATATTTTTGAAAAGTTAAGAAAAATAGATTTAACAAATAGAAAAATAATAGCACTTCTTTCATATGGTAATGTAGATAATTATGCAGAAAAAATATCAAAAATTGGGAGAGATTATTTTTCAGATAAATATAAACCAATTTATGATTTTTTAGCAATAGATAAATATAATGAACTAATTAATAGTTGTAATGTCGTGATTTTAAATCATATGCGGCAACAGGCAGGCGGATTGGTTTTGATTTCACTATGCCAAGGGAAAAAAGTATTTATGAACAAAGAAAGCACAATATTTCAATTTTATAAAAAGAAAAATGCAATTATTTTTTCAACAGATGAGATAACTGAAATTTCACTTTTAAATTCATTATCACGAGAAGAAGTGAATAAAAATAAAAAGATATTATCTGAGTACTATGGTAAAGAAAAAGTATTAGAAAGAACAAAAGAATTTGTTGAAACTCTAATAAGATCAAGTTGATAATAAAAGAAAACAATCGTTGAAAATTATTATGATAACATTTTTATAAAATTGCCGGATGATGGAAAAGATTACTTAAATAAATACAATCAAGATAAGATTGTTATTTGTCATTTTCCAAGTAATTCCTTAATAAAGCAAACACATATAATAGAACCTATTTTAAAAGAATTGAAAAAGAAGAGAATCTAGAGATCATTATTAAAAAGGCGTTTTGATCATGGAAGAAAATGATAGAAACATTAGAACGAAGTCATATTAATATTGATGCACTTGAGAAAATGACATTTGGTATAATTGTTTTAGAAGAAACATGTAGAGAAACAGTAGGCTTAGCCAGCTATCCAGAATGGATTTCCAAACATTATGATATACACCTGTTGTTAGCATTATAGCAGATAATTTGTATAAAACTTTGAAAAAAACTTATTAATGATAAAGATTTATTAAAAAAATATACGCAAAAATCATTAGATATATATAATAGATATTTTACATATAAAGTCGCAGTTGGTTAGTATAGATAAAAAATGGAGTTAAAATAATATGGTAGGTTCACATACAATATTTTCAAACAGTTTAAACAAGATAAATAAAAGCGATCTTTCATTTCTTAAACACGAAGATTGGTTTAAGGTAGATATTGTATATAAGAGTTCTAATGCAAATTTTATTTTAACACACTATGAAGGATATCCTTTTCAAAATTGGGATAATAATAATTATGTTATTTTGATGGAAGGAATGATATATAATTTTTCAGATGAAAAAATAGAAAGATTATTAAAAGATATATCTCACTTATTATTAGAAAATGGAGATTATCATAATAAAATTAAAGAATTTGTAGAAAATGCAGATGGTGATTTTATTATTCAAATATATGACAAAAAAAATAAAAAGTACATTCTATTCAATGACTATCTGGGACGTTTATCACTATATTATCATTTTACTAATAAGAAAATAATTCTTAGTAGAGAAACAAAGTTCATTTTAGAATTTATGGATGAAATAAAATTTGATAAAATAGGTTTAGCTGAAAATTTAATGTTTAGCCACACACTTGGGAACAAAACTCATTTCCAAAATGTTAAACGATTATATCCATGTGAATATATTATTTGCGAAGAAACAGAGAACGGTTTTGACACAAAAATAGGAAAAACAGCAGAATTTAACTTTAAAACAAAGGATCGTTTTTGGAGTAAAAAGAAAAGTATAGAAAAATTAGCTGACCAGCTCTTAGATGCTACAAAAAATAGAGTTGATAAATTACACGAAAAGGGTTACAAAATAATTTCTGAATTAAGTGGAGGATATGATAGTCGTGCTGTTATAGGTGGTTTATGTAAATATGATAATGATGTTGATTATTATACTTATGAATATATTCAAGATGAAAGTGTTGAGGCAAATCAACTGTTTAAAAAGCTTGATGAACCTGGGAAACATATTAAAACAAGTTTTAAAAACGAAGTTGATATGGAAAATATATCAGCTTTAGTTTATAAAACTGATGGCTTAGCAAATTATTATACGACAGGTATATGTTATAATGATGCGAAGCATGTAAAAAATATTACACCTAACATAATTGGTTGTTTTGGTGGTTTTGGTGGTGAATTTATCAGGCATCCACAAAAAAAATGGTTCCATTCAATTTATCAAGGGATAGAAAAATTATTGTATTCTGGATTATCATCTAAAGAAGCTTATTTGATGATTAATGATAACTATAATAGATATAAAAAAGAACTATCCAATTATTTAAATACCTATACGGAAAATGAGAAAAGTGATGTACTTAAACATTTCTATTACGAATATTACAGAAATTTTGTTGGTTTGGCAGGAGAGGAGAGAACAAGAATATTCAATTGGATGGTAATGCCAATATGGAGCAAAGATTTTGTAGATACAATTTTTCATCAGATACCATTAAAATGGACAGGTTACAAATATTTCATTGATTTTATGTGTTTGATTGATCCAAGGTTGTTAGAAGCACCAATATATAAAAGTGATATCAAATTGGAATCTAAAAAAAGTATTAAAAGATATGAAAAAAATAAAAAACAATTTAACTTAAAAAAACGGTTTAGAAGATTTTTAAAATTTAAATTTCCTTTTCTACTTCAAATTTACAAATCTTTTAAGGCAAGAAAACAAGAGAATAATGGTGAAAATTATAATAAAGAAATATTAAAATTATTTTACAGTTATTATAAAAAACTAGAAAAATGTAATAGTCTGTTTGATTTAGAAGCAGTAGAAAAATACATAAATAAAGCAGGTGGAAAATATAATAGACTTGCCACTTTAGCAATGTATGTGTATGAAATAGAGAAAAGATATTCTAATAAAATTAAAGTTGAAGAAGAATAAATGTCAAACTTAAAAAAACTTGGTAAAGATTCTGCTGTTTATGGATTTGGAACAGTATTAAAGAAATTTATTGGGATTTTATTATTACCTTTTTATACCAGAGCTTTAAGTCCTAGTGAGTATGGAATATTAGATACTTTAGTGACCTTTGGTTTCTTTACATCTGTAATTCTTAGTCTGGGTTTAGTCGGAGCAACTAGTAGATATTATTTTATTGCTGATACAGAAAAAGAAAAAGGACAGGTGTTATATACATCTCTTATAATAAGAATATTTTCTTATTCAATCCCATTATTCTTTTTGATATATTTTTCAAATAATATTTCTGAACTTCTATTTAAAACAGATGAATATAAATATGTAGTTGCAATCTCACTTGCTACCATTTTTATCACAGCAATGTTTGAAATACAATCTATAATATTTCGGTACAATAGAGAAGCGTGGAAGTTTACATTAGTAAATATAATCAGGGCAATTATAACGCCAATTGCAGGTATTTTATTGGTTGTTATATTAAAATTAGGAGTATTTGGTGCTACATTATCTTCTTTTATTACTTCTACAATCATTTTGATTTTTGCTTTCTTTTATTACACACGCAAAAAATATACAAGAGACTTTAGTAAATATTGGGCAAAGAAGATGCTCAAGTTTGGTTTTCCCCTCATTTTTACCGGTATTCTTGTTTGGGTGAATAGTGTGTCCGATAGGTTCTTTTTGCTACATTATTCAACATTAGAACAGATTGGACTATATTCAATTGGTAACACATTTGCTCAACCGATTAGTTTGATCAATATGGCTTTAACAATGAGCGCAACAGTATTAGTGTTTTCTCTGTATAATGATGAACAAGATGAGAATAAACCAAAAACAAAAGCATTTTTGACTAAGATCTGGTACTCATATTTATTTATAAGTATTACTATTGCAACTTTGATTTCTATTTTTAGTTATGATATTGTGAATTTTATTACAACACCTAAATATATAGAGGGAATTTTAGCCATTCCATTTCTGATGTTCAGCTTAATAATTTATCAGAGTTCACAAATAACTGGTAATGGAATGACAATAAAAGAACAAAGCAAACAATATTTTTGGATTATGTTGATAGGTTCAGGGACAAATGTAATTCTAAATTTCTATTTTGTACCTAAATTTGGTTTTGTTGGTGCTGCTTTTACAACAGTTACTTCAAATTCAGTTTATTTTATAATTGCTTATTTCTGGTCACAAAAGTATTTTTATATAAAACGCAGTTTTGTATTACCGATGGGATACTTTTTTATTGCTTTAGGAATTTCTCTATTTTTTCCGTTTGCACGATTAAAATTTAATTTGGATATATCGGTTTGGGTAAAGATATTAGTATTTCTAATATCCTTAACATTGCCATTTATTTTTAAAGTCATGAAAATACAGATGGCTAAAAGCTATACTCTCGAGTTCTGGAAAATATTAAAAAAAAGGAATTAGAATAAAAGGAATATTGCTTGCAAATAGAACAAATTCAAGATTTAATTTTACTTCAGCTATTTATAGTAAAAAGTTATTACTAATTTGAAAAATTAACAAAAAAGGATAATATTATTTCTAATTACAAAGTAATATATATTGATTATATTTCATCTCATTCACAATTTATTCCTTCTGACATAAAGGATGGAAATAATTATTTTACGTATGGTTGGGGTGGTTTGTGTTCAAGGAAATTTAAGGAATATAATCATGATATAAAAGTTGAATGCTGGAAAACAGACTATAAAGCTAAAAGAATTTATGAAAGAAAAATTTCAGGAATTACATTTAAAATATTCCCGGCATATAATATTAAACGTTTGGGTAACTATTCTCCGAGATTATTAAAACATATTAGAAAAGAAGTGAGAAAAAATAAAAAGGTGATATTTAATATAGAAAGTTTTCGGCATTTGTTATTTTATAGTGTTGCATTAAAGCTGAAAAATTATCCATTAGTTGTACAAAATAATGGCGAAGCACCTGCGGTTTATAAAGCCACCATATCGAAAGGAATAAAGAAGCTTTATTATCTCGCCCAAATACCATTTGAAAAAAAGGCATTCAAAAATGTTGATTTAATGTATATATTGGATAATCACATTAGGGAATTTTTACCACATAATGAAACGGTTATTAAACAACAAACCTTAGGAGTTATGCCTGAAATATTTGTCCCATTGAATAAAAAAGCTGCTAGACGTTTACTGAATCTTGATCCCAACAAAAAATATTTACTTTATGTGGGAAGGCTTAATTATACAAAAAGGGCAGATCTTTTAATTGATGTTTTTAATGAATTAAAAAAAGAAAGACAAGACATTGAATTAATAATTGCTGGTACAAAAAAAGATGATCCATTAATTCATTCTGCAAAAATGGCTGGGATAAAGATTTATGGATTAATTATGCATACAGAAATGTACAAATATTTGTCCGCCGCTGATGTCTATATTCTTTCTAAATATACAAAGGCTGACCCATTTAAAGGCATTGGATTATTGCCGATGGAAGGATTATTATGTGACACACCGGTAGTAGGTGAGAGTTTGTATAATTTCCCCGAGGAAAATAGAAATGCTGTTGGTTTTGCTGTTTCAAAAAGAGATCAAATAAAGGAAGCGATTTTGAAAATAATTGATGGTAAGATTACATTTAATAACTTAAGAGAAATTGCTATTAAACATTATTCTTGGGAAAATATAATCTATAGAACTGCACATGATTATGAAAATATCATAAATAAATACTGGAGCTGATATGGTAAAATTGTTGAGAAAAAGTGTATAATGATTCTTTATATAAGTTTATACGACAGGATAATTTGTAATGCATATTAATTGAATCACAAAAAAGGAATTAGAATGAAAGGAATATTGCTGGCAAGTGAAGCAGATTTAAAACATTATTCAACTTCAGCTATTTATAGAAAACGGTTAATAATTATTTATTATAAATCGATGATATATTTTCTTTTGTTCATATTTATGTTTACAGATTTCCGGAAATTACTTATTATATTAAATGCTACAAATTTATAATTAGCTTTATTTATGTTATCATTATTATTAAAAATTATAGTTTTGGCTATTATTGGTTTTCCTATACTTAAATTTAATTGGGAAAAACCAGATATTTCCTTTTGGGTATATCTAAATCTATTTTTTGATCCTGGTGGATATGTTTCAGGATTTTTGGGCGGAAATATTTTTGGTAGATTTAATATTACCGATATAATAATTGTAGGCATTGTCTTTTCTTTTGTTGCTATGAAACCCGATTTTTCCGTGATAAAGAGAAATCATCTTTTCAAACAATTTATTCCTGTCTTATTTATCTACTTAGTTTATTATTTCTTTGTATATGGGTATATTACTCCCGGTATTCATAAGGATCTCAATTACCCGATTTTTCTATTAAAAAATAGAAATATGGTTTATGGTTTGATCATTTTATTTGCGACCTATTTTTTTTCATTGAGGAATTTAATGTATTTTTATTCAGTTACCTTATTCTTTGGTGTTGTAAGTCTCTCTTTGTATATGCTTACCATAATTACTGGTGTTAATTTTGTACCTATCGTTAGATTTGCAAGGTATAGTGGCTCTGAAATGATGAGAATTGCGATGACTAGTTATGGAATGTATTATTATGTTTTTTCTTTATCAATTATTGTTTATATGTTATCATGGATAGGTAAATTAACTTTTAAATATAAAAAATTGTTGTATTATGCCGGTATATTAATGGTATTTACTATGTTGATCACTTTAACGAGGAGAGTTATCTTAGATGTAATAGGTACTATATTACTTGCAATTATGATAATAACATATATTTTTCGTACAAAAAAAATTGTGGCTATTGCTAAATTCGTTGTCCCTACCTTGGCATTAATGATTATTTTAACTTTAATTATGCCAAAATATATAGGATATATTTCCACTATTACACAAGATGTTTTTTCTTTAGTTACAACAGGGGAAGATACCAGAGGGGTTAGTGATTATCGTGTTTCCGGAGAAGGACCTTTAAGTGATGTGAAAAGGTCTATTAGGGAAAATTTCTGGTTAGGTAATGGTTTTACTAATCTTCAATTTAGTGGGAAATTCGGTCAGGCAACATCACCAAGGGGTGCTGATTATGCAATGATGGCCGATGCAGCTTACGAAGTCCCAATTTATTATACTTTTTTTGGCTTTGGTTTTTTGGGGGCAATGTTAATTATAATTTTATATTTTTTAATAGCTCAATTATTTGTTCGAATTCTAATAATAATAAAGAATTGGGAGATTTTAGCTAAGATTAAACCGATTACATTAATTTTAGCATTTTTTATACTGTTGGTAATTAGTAAAATATTTACTATCCAACTCTTTGGATTCGGGCGAGCTTTTTTTAATACTTTCTTCCCCGGTACGGCTATTATTTTGGGAATTGGTTTTGCTGTTTATGAAAAATTGAACAAAGAAAATGGATAATTAAAAGTTGACAGTGCATTAATAGACAAAATATAAAAAATCTGAATTAATGTATTTGATAAAAAAATCGGAAATCATATTACAAAAAGGTAATTATACTTTATATAAGTTGCCTTAATATTTAGTAAAATTAACTATGCTCAATAACCAAAACAAAGCAATATTAGTTCTCAACTTTTCCGGCAGATATGGAGGAGCTGAGAAAAGGTATATAACTCTTTTTAATTATATTGCTAAAGAAAGAAAAGATTATTATTTAATTATTAATGAATCTTTATATGGAACCGTAGTAAATAATGGGCTACTGAATAAGCATGATAACATTATAATTATAAAATCAAATAGGAAAAACAATCAAGAAAATAAACTACAGGATAATCATAAGTTCCATATAAACAATAAAAGCGATAAATTTAATAAAGAAAAATCATGCATTATAAAATTTTTTGGTCAGTTCAAATCATTTGTTAAACAATTTTTCAGATGGATCATTTTTGTAAAACAATTTATTAAGATCGTTAAGACAAATCAAATTAAAATTGTATATTCGGTTTGGACTGGAGGTATTTGGAGTTGGCCATTAAAATATCTAATTGGATTTAAATTAATTCATAGTTATAATGATTCGGGATTAAGTTCAGTAAAAAAGGGGATAATTAATTTTTTTAATTCAGAATATTGGGTTTTAAAACATTGTGATAAAATTGATTTTTTATCTGAAAAGATATACAAAGATCTAACAAATAAAGTGATGAAAATAGAAAAAGGAAGAATTTTAATAACACCAAACAGTTTTATAAATTATTCCAATTATTATTCAGATTCGGAAAAAGAAAATTCTGTTGTGTTTTTATCACGATTGGAAACGATAAAAAATCCATTTTTGTTACTTGAAGCAATTAAAATTTTAAATGATGATTTTAATATCAGTAACATAAAATATTATTTTCTTGGAAATGGTTCCTTGTATAAAGAAATAAAATCGTTTGTAAATAAAAATAATCTAAATAATATATTTATTGAAGGACATCAATCTGAAACTTGGAAATATTTAAAGAGGTCAAAAATATTCATCTCTTTACAGCAAGAAAACAATTATCCCAGCCAATCACTTTTAGAAGCTATGGCATGTGAAAATGCTATTATAGCTAGTGATGTTGGGGAAACCAGAAAACTTGTTACGAGAAAAGAGGGTGTATTAGTAAATTTTAGGGCACAAGAAATTGCAGATGCTATAAATAAATTAATTATGGATCCTGATTTAATTAAACAACTTGGAAAGAATGCGAGAAGGAAAGTTTTAAAAGAACATACTATTGAGAAATATGTTGAATATTTTTATAAAATAACAGAGGAATGATTACGAAGCTTAAAGTATATAATAGTTTCAATTCAATACCAAATAACGAAACAATAGAAGACAAAATACCAATTTTTGCTTCTCAGAAATATGCAGATTTTATTAGGGAAACAAAAAATTATCATGCCATCTGGATAGAGGCCAAAGAAGATGGAACACATTATATTATCCCTTTTGCTGTAATGAAGAAGGGACCATTTAAAAAAGGTATGTTTCTCACATCTGTGAATTCATTGGGAAATGTGAATACTATTAAAAGTGAAAAAGAATTTCTAAATGAAATAGTTGTGTATATAAAAACAAATAAACTGTGCGATTGGATTCAACAACCACCTAATTGGGCAATATTTAATACTTATCCTGATTGTTCTATTTATGTACCTTTTGGTACTTATCGGATTAATTTGGAATATTTTAGCGATGAGCAACTTCTAAAAGAAATGCATAAAAGTTGTAGAAGGGCTGTTAGAAAAGCTACAAAAAGAGGTGTAATTATACAAAGAGGAAAAAAATATTTAATTAAAGTTTATCACATAATTAGTGAAGCTCAGAAACTCATGAATTTAGAAACTAAAAGTTATAATTATTATAAATTACTATTAGATATATTCCCAAATAATCTCTCTGTATCTATAGCTTTTCAAAATGGAAATCATCAAACAGGTGGAATATCTTTATATAACAAATATTCAGCATATGCTTTAGAAAGCGGGATGGTCGGCAGAAACAGAGACGGAGCTGGTAATTTACTTGACTGGGATTCAATATTATATTTTAAATCAATCGGCGTAAAATATTATGATTTTGTAGGAGCAAGAATAAATCCTACTCCGGGTTCAAAGCAAGAAGGCCTCCAACTTTATAAAAGACATTTTGGCTCTAAGATGAAACAGGGATTCCTATGGAAAATGGTATTTAACAAACAGAAGTATAATATTTTTATTATTTACAGGAAAATAATGAATTTACTAAAAGGTAGAAATAATAAAGGTGATATTATTGATCAGGAAAGAAACCGAAAAAAAATAAAATGAAACAAATAATATTAACAGCAGATTATGAATTGTTTCTTGGTAGAAAAACCGGAAGTGTTCAAGAATGCATGATCGAACCGACAAAGCAATTAGTATTTGTACTCGAACCGTATGATTCAAAGATGACTGTATTTTGGGATATTCTGCATTTTTATAAATTGTTAGAATTGGAAGATCAATATTCAGAGATAAAGAATGATAGAATTGCCATACAAAACCAAATATGTGAACTAATAAAAAAAGGCTATGATGTCCAATTACATTTACATCCCCACTGGTTAGATGCAAAATATATTGATAGGAAATGGGATTTTAGTTATGAGCATTTTAATTTACAGTCATTATCAAGTGAGAATAATCCAAGTGACATAAATACCATTTTGGGTTGTGTAACAATTGGTAGAAATTTAATGGAATCAATTATTCATACAGTAAATAAAAATTATAAAGTATATGCTTTTCGGGCAGGAGGATATTTAATTGAACCTTTTGATGAAATTAGAAAGGCATTACTAGCAAATGAGATTTATGTGGATTCAAGTACTTGCCCGGGATTAATTAATGAAAATGGTATGTTTTCCTATAATTTTGAGAAAATCCCACGAGAGATAAAATATAAATTCAATACTGATTTAAATATGATTGACAAAAAAGGGGAATTTGTTGAAATCCCAATAAGTAGCATAAGGGTTTCTATTTTTAGAAAAATATATAACGTCTTGATAAATAGATTAAAATATAAGAAGTTAGAGTCAGGAAGAATAGGTGTCGGTTCAGGAAATACTACGCAAAATCATAAAAGTATCTTTAATAAAGCGTATTCAATAATTTTTGAAAGAAAATATCAAATACTAACTACCGATAATTCATTTAATGAAAAGTACAATTATTTATTGTCAAAAGCGAAAGAGAACTCAACTCAAATTTTACATCCGAAATTATTAAACCAACATACTTTAAATTTGTTACAAAAAAAGTTATCTAACAAAGAAGTTAAGTTTGTTTCGATAAAAGGATTTTTGGATGAATAAGAAAATTGCAATCTTGCTTGTGATATTTAATGAAGAACATCATATTCCGGAATTAGCTAAATCTTTGCATGATCAAACATATAAAAATTTTGATGTTTATGCAATCGATAATAATTCTAAAGATAACTCGGTCAAAATATTAAAGAAATATTTCCCTGAGATAAAATTAACTTTATCACAAGAGAACAGTGGTTTTGCTAAAGGCAATAATATTATAGCAGAAAAAGCTGTTAATGACGGTGCTGCTTATCTTTTTATTTTAAATACAGATATGGAATTAGACAAAAAGTGTATTAATGAACTTATAGATTTAGCAGAAAGTAATTCTCAAATTGGTGGGATTGCTCCCATTATTATGTATGGTAAGGAAAAGAAACGAACTGATATTATTCAGTGTTATGCGGATAATGTAAATTTTAAAACAGGGAAAACTTCTTCTTTTCATTCACAAATGAATTTTAGCAATAATAAATTGCCGGATAGAATGCAAGTAAACACAATTCATGGTGGAGCGACTTTTATTAAATCAGAATTATATGAAAAGATAGGTTTATTTAACGAAGATAACTTTATGTATGGTGACGAACTGGATTTGGCGTACAGAATAAAACAAACAGGTTATAAACTATTTGTTACTAAAAAGGCAAAAAGTTGGCATTTTCATGATTGGGCAAAGAAAAATAAAAAAGGTTATTACTTGCAATATTATTACATTATGAGAAATCGGTTTTTGTTTTTTCATAGATATAAGAAATATAGTTCTTTGTTAATTGAAAGTCTTAAGGAAATTATAAAATTACCACTAACTATCCGATGGTTGATTAAAAAAGCTGATTTTAAATTGGTAAAATATTATTATCTTGGCATGTTACATGGATTGATGAATAAAAAAGGATTTATGAATATTGAGTTTAGGTAAAATGAAATTAATTTATATCAATGCTAAAGATACTTCTGTTGCAGAAGCACAAGTATTTTCATTATTAGATTATTACAAGAAAAAATCTAAGTTCCAGCAAATTATTTTATTGCAAGGATATAGAAACAAAAATGAAATAATACAAATTAAAAAAAAATTGGTTAATTTTGATATCGATATATATTGGTTTAAAATATTTCCCAATTATAGCATGTTTAACCATTTTACATATAAAAAAATTCGGAAACAGTTGGATGCAATAACTATTGATGCAAATACAATTATTCATGTTCGTGGTGAGATCTATGGAGCGATGGTTGTAAGGTATTTAAAGAAAAAGGAGAAACCATTAAACTTATTGGTTGATATTAGGGGAGTAAATATAGAAGAAATACAAGAATACTATAAGCGTCGTTTGATATTAAAATTTGATAAAATAAATAGGTTCAAGCATGCTTATTCCATTTTAAGGCAAGATATTCCTATTACCGTAGTATCAACGGCATTAAAGAATTATCTTATAACTCATCACTCATTTAAAGAAAAAAATGTTTGCATTAATCCTAATATTTCAGGATTGCAATTTGAATTTAGTCAAGAAAAAAGAAACAAGATTAGAAAGGAATATTCAATTACAGATGAACAGATTGTTGCTGTTATTTCATCGAGTAGTAGTGTAAACTGGCAAAAAGATTATAAGGTGATCAAAAAGCTGACTGATTTAAATGTAATGGTTTTCAATTTATCTTTGCATAAAGTTGATTTACCTCAAGTTATAAACAAAAAAATTGATTTCAACAAGATGCCATCTTACCTTTCAGCTGCTGATATTGCTGTGTTATGGCGTGACGAAAATATTGTAAATCAAGTCGCATCACCTTCTAAATTTAGTGAATTTGCATGTATGGGCTTGTATGTGCTGCATAATGCAACCGTTCAAATTGCTACTGAGTATATTCAAAATACACAAAGCGGAAAATTGTATAAAAATGTAGACGAAATTGATCTATCTGATGTTAACGTAATGAATAGTGTGAATCGTCAAAAATTTATTGTAAACGGAATATCGAAATTCGGAATAGAAAATATTGCACAAAGTTATATCAAAAAATATAATGAAATTTATTAATAACTGTATAAAATAAAGAATAATAGAGTCTGAAATGAAAATATTAATCGTGTGTAGCGGTAATTCACGATATGTTATTAGTCCTTTTATAAAAGAACAAGTAGAATCACTTAAAAAATTTGGTATTATTATAGATTATTTTCCAATAAAAGGATATGGTGTATTTGGATATTTAAAAAATTTACCCAAATTAAATAAACAAATTAAGAAAGAAAAATATGATTTGATCCATGCTCATTATGGATTAAGTGGTTTATTAGCAAATCTTCAAAGAAAAATTTCTGTAATAACAACATTTCATGGACTTGATATATGCAGAAAATCTAATAAAATGCTTTCTTGGGTTTCGTCTTTATTATCCATTGCAAATATATTTGTGGTAGATAAAATACAGTTTAAATTTATTACTAATAATAAATACATAATTCCCTGTGGTGTCAATTTGGAATTGTTTAAACCATTAGATCCAACATCATTAAAAATTAAGTATAAATTTTCATCTAAGAAACGATACATTTTGTTTTCTTCTAGATTTAATAATGAAGTAAAAAATTGGATTTTAGCCACGCAGGCAATTGATTCTCTTAATTCTAATAATATTGAAGTAATAGAATTAGATGGATATTCCAGACTTGAAGTTGTGGAACTTATGAATATCTGTGACATGGCATTACTTACTTCGGTTTCTGAGGGTTCTCCACAATTTATTAAAGAAGCTATGGCTTGCAATATCCCTATAGTTTCAACTGATGTTGGAGATGTAAAGAAAGTTTTAGGTGATACTGAAGGTTGTTATATTACTTCATTTGATCCGCAAGATGTAGCTGACAATATTCAAAAAGCACTAGATTTTGGTAAACGTACAAAGGGACGAGAAAGAATTATACAACTTGGTTTAGATTCCGATACAATAGTAAAAAAAATAATAGAAATTTATAAGAAGATGATATGAAAGATAAAGAATTTGAAGAGATAATGGCTTCACAAATAAAAACTCATAAAGATTATAAGATTTATCTTATTACGATCAAAAAGTTCAGCTTTTTATGAGAAATATGCAAAATAAAAAAACTGTTTTAATATGAGAATTTTAATTGATATCGGTCATCCCGCACATGTACATTATTTTAGAAATTTTATAAAAATAATGGAAAAGAAAGAACATGAATTTTTAATAATTTCAAGAAACAAAGAAATTGAGCATTATTTATTGAAATCATACAATATATCATATTCAGAAATATTTTAATAATGAGATTCAGATTAGGAAACTATTTGAATTGTATAAATATTTCTTATAATTTGTTGTTTTCTTGTTTAATTAAATATAAGAAGATAAAGCATTAGAAATGAAAGACTTTACTATATCAATTTACAAACAATTACTACAAGAATTAAAAAAAAGTAATTACAAATTCTTTACCTCTTCCAATCTCACTTTCACTTCTTCTCCTAATCTCCCATTCACCTCTTCACCCATTCACCCATTCATAATCCTCCGTCACGATGTTGACCGCAAACCAAAAAATTCTTTAAAAACTGCAATTATAGAAAATGAATTCGGCATAAAAGCATCATATTATTTTAGAATTGGAAAAGAAAGCAACCAGCCGGAAATAATAAAACAAATTGCTGACTTAGGACATGAAATTGGCTATCATTACGAAGACCTTGCAAATGCAAAAGGTAATTATAATAAAGCAATTAAACAGTTTGAAAACAATTTAAATTATTTCAGAAAATTTTATCCTGTAAAAACAATGTGTATGCATGGAAGCCCACTTTCTAAATGGGATAACAGGGATTTATGGAATAAATATAATTATAAAGATTATGGTATTATTGCAGAACCATATTTTGACTTGAATTTTGATGAAATATTTTATATTACTGATGCAAGCAGAACATGGAATAATGAAAAAGTAACATTAAGAGATAAAGTAAAATCAAATTTTAGTATTAAAATAGATTCTGCTTTTGATATTATTACCCTTTTAAAATCAAATAAATTGCCGGATAAAATAATGCTAAATACACATCCACAAAATTGGACAAATAATAAATTTCAATGGTATAAAATATTATTTTGGCAAAGTTTAAAAAATATAGTAAAAAAACTTTATATTAAACTATGAAAATACTAATAGATATCGGACATCCTGCTCACGTACATTATTTTAAAAATTTCATTAAAATAATGAGTAGTAAAGGGCATAAATTTCTTATTAGCTCAAGAAATAAAGAAATGGAGCATTATTTATTAAATGCTTATGATATTCCATTTGTCAATAGAGGTAAAGGCAAAAAAAGCATTTTTGGTAAAATTGCATATTTATTTAAAGCAGATTATTTATTAATTAAACAAGCAAAAATATTTAAACCAAATTTATTATTAAGCTTCGATTCTGTATATTTATCTCATGTTTCCAAATTACTTAACATTCCTCACATTGCTTTTGATGATACTGAACATGCTAAATTAGAGCATTTAATGAGCTTGCCATTTACTAAAACTATTTTAACTCCATCATGTTATAATAAAGATTTAGGAAAAAACCAAATACGTTTTAACGGTTATATGGAATTATGTTATCTGCATCATAATTATTTTAAACCTGACCCTTTGGTTTTAGAATTGCTTGGAGTTAAAAAAGATGAAAAATATATAATTATCCGTTTTGTTTCCTGGAATGCTTCTCACGATGTTGGGCAGACAGGCTTAAGTTTAGAAATGAAGCATGAAATTGTTAAGGAATTATCAAAATATGCCAAAGTATTTATATCATCTGAAGGAGAATTGCCTGATGATTTAAAAAAATACCAAATTAAAATTCCACCGGAGAAAATGCATGATGCTTTGGCTTTTGCTACTCTATTTCTTGGCGAAGGTGCTACAATGGCTTCGGAGTGTGCAATGTTAGGAACTCCCGCTATATATATAAATAGTTTAACAGCTGGCACTTTAGAAGAACAAGAAAAATCTAAATTACTTTTTGGTTTTAGAAATCCTAAAGGAGTCTTAGAAAAGGCAATTGAATTATTAAGTACTTCCAACCTGCAACAAGAATTTCAAAAACGCCGCCAAAAGATGCTTGCAGATAAAATTGATGTAACAGCTTTCATGGTTTGGTTTATTGAAAAATATCCAGAAAGCGTTAATATTATGAAAGAAAACCCCAGTGAAATAGAGAAAAGATTTCATCGGGTAAATTTAGATTATCAAAATAAATTTAGGTAAAATATGAAAAATAAAAAATCTTATATAATTTGTCTCATCCTTGATATTTTCTTTATTATGATCGCATTTTTCTATATGATCCAATTAAAACCGGCAAGTTTAAGAATATATTTACCATTGTATATCAAACCATTTTTGGGATTTGCGGTTATATGGTTAATAGCTTCTTTTATTGGTGATAAGTATAACATTAACAGATTCAATAAATTCATTAACTTGTTTTATTCCATTATCCGTGTGAATTTCGTTGTGGTTGGCATTGTTCTAATTGCCATGTATATTTTCGGTCGTTTTGGGTATTCTCGTCTTATTGTATTTGGAACAATTCTGTTTTCGGGATTACTGGAGAGCACTTTTGCTTTTTTCTATTTTGTAATGAAGAGAAATAAATACGAATTTGATGATTTTCACCGATTTTTTTTAAAATCCCACTATATTTTCCCGCATATTACTCATGAAGAGAATGATTTTCCAGTTCCAAAAAAGTTGGAAAAAGCTCAAGATAGCATTGAGCATAAGCTGAAAACAAAATATCTTGCAACTCAGTATGATCTGTTTGAATTCTTGAAGAATCAAATCCCGATTATCTCTATTCACAAAAAGGACTCAATGGTTCTTAATACGCACACATTATATAATCTGGAAACAGTGAAGCCGGGATCTCAATACTTTTTTATGAATCTGCATCGAGTTAATGATTTCCGTTATCTTAAGCAATATTTCATTCAGGTGAATGAGAATTTGAAATTTGGTGGATACTTTGTTGGCTGTGTTCAATCCATCAATGTACGATATAATTATTTCTTTAAGAAATATCGGTATCCTCTTGCAGTAATTCTATATACAATTGATTTGTTTTTCAATCGTGTAATCCCTAAACTTCCCCTACTTAAGGTTTTATATTTTGCTATTACTAAAGGTAGGAACCGTGCACTATCCAAAGCTGAAACTTTAGGGAGATTGCAGTACTACGGATTTAAAGTGACAGCTGTTAAAGAGCTTTATGATAGGTTATATTTCATTACTCGTAAAGTAGGTGAACCTAGCAAAGACACAAATCCATCGTATGGCCCTTTTATTAAAATGCGAAGAGTCGGTAAAGATGGTGAGATCATCTATATTTATAAATTTCGCACCATGCATCCTTATTCGGAATATTTGCAGAAATATATTCATGAACAGAATGAGTTGGAAGATGGTGGTAAATTTATAGATGATTTTAGAATTACCGGCTGGGAAAAATTTTTGCGCAAATTATGGATAGATGAATTACCACAGATTATAAGTTGGATACGTGGAGATCTCTCTTTAGTAGGAGTTAGGGCGCTTAGTTTCCATTATTTTGATTTGTATCCGAAAGATATGCAGAAATTACGTGTACAGTTTAAGCCTGGTCTGATTCCACCCTATTATGCTGATATGCCTAAGAATTTTGATGAGATCATTGAATCTGAAAGACATTATTTGCTTAAAAGAAAGAAACGACCTATATGCACTCAATTTGAATACTTTTATAAAGTTTTGTGGAATATTCTGGTTGAAGGAGCGAGAAGCAAATGATTTTGAGATAGGGAAACGGCATTAATAGGCATTTGTAGGTATTGCGGGTTTCGGGTTACGAGTTACGAGTTACGAGTTACGATGTGGCGTAAAGAATTGGAAAGTAAAAAGCTTTAGAAATAAAAGAAAAGAAGGGAATTTTATTAATAGAAAAGTAAAATAATCTTAACATTTAATAAACAATAATGAACAATAAAAATAAAAATTTCAAAGAATATAATAAACAGATATTCAAGGATTACAAAAGATCTATCAAGCATGAAGTTTTTGATGAAACTTTGGCCCTTTATATTTTAAGACCGATTGCCTTTATCTTTGTTAAGTTGTTATATCCAACTTCCATTACTCCAAATCAGGTTTCTCTAATGACGGTTATAGTAGGAATAATGAGTGGTTATTTCTTCTCTCGTGGTGATGTTGTTAGCTTTGTTATTGCAGGATCATTATATTTTTTAAGTCTTGTTTTAGATTGTGTGGATGGAATGATAGCTCGCTTGAAAAATAATGGAGCTCCAGTTGGTAGAATTATTGATGGTTTATCAGACTATATTGTAGGGATATTAGTTTATATAGGAATGGGAATTGGCTTTGGAAAAGGGTTGATCGATATAAAATATTTGCCGTTTAATTATTGGTGGTTTATAGTTATTGCGGCTATTAGTCATATCTTCCATGCTATATCCGTTGATTATTACAGGACTGAGTTCATGGCTTATGGCTTGGGTAAACAAATATCAACTTTGGAAGAAAAAAATAAATTTACCGCTGAACTTGATAAAATAAAACATCAGAAAAATAAATTGTTTGAAAAAATATTAATTGTTGTATATCTTGGATATTCACACTTACAATTATTTAAAAAGGATAAGCAGAAAGTATATGGTAGGGAAACTTATTACAATTCAAATAAATTATTAATAAAATTATGGTTTTGGATTGGTCCAACTGCCAGCGCTTTTATTATTATTATTTCTGCTTTTTTATTCAGACCGATCATATTTTTTGTTTTTACCATCGGACTTGCAAACATCTACATGATAATTTTGTGGATAATACAGGTGAAAACAAATAAAAAAATAAATCATTGATTGTTGGCTTTTTAAATTATTAAATATATTGGAGAAAAAATGGAAAAATTAGTTTCAGTAGAAAAAATATATAATTTGATGCAAGATGTATTTGTCAAACTTGGTGTACCAAAAGATGACGCAAAAATATGTGCAGATGTATTAATTGCTTCTGATTTAAGGGGAATAAGATCACATGGGATTGGTAGATTAAAAATGTATTATGATAGAATTAGAGATGGGATCCAAAATCCAATTACGAATATTAAAGTTATAAAAGATTTTAATGCAATTGCGGGTTTAGATGGTAATAACGGTATGGGACAAGTTGTTTCATATAATGCGATGCAGATGGCAATTGATAAGGCCAAAAAATTTGGTATTGGAAGTGTAGCAGTTCGTAATTCCAATCATTTTGGTATCGCTGGATTTTATTCCAAAATGGCTATTGACCAAAATATGATGGGAATGGCTTTTACTAATGCAAGACCAAGTGTTGCTCCAATATTTGGAGTTCAGCCGATGTTTGGAACAAATCCAATTGCTTTTGGTGCTCCTTCAGATGAAAATTTTCCATTTTTATATGATGCTGCAACCACTATTGTTCAAAGAGGGAAAATTGAAGTGCTTAATAGGGAAAATAAATCTACTCCTGAAGGATGGGTTGTTGACAAATTTGGGAAACCTAATACAGAAACGAAAAAAATAATGAATGATTTTTCAAAGCAAAATGCATCATTAATTTCATTGGGTGGCAGGGAAGAAAAATCCGGTGGACATAAGGGCTATGGTTTAGCTACGATCGTTGAAATTTTATCGGCAGCATTACAACAAGGAAGTATTCTTCATCAATTAAGTGGAATAGATGAAGGAAAAAAAGTTTCTATGAAAGTAGGTCATTTTTTTATGGCGATAAATATTGAAGCATTTACATCCATTTCAAAATTTAAACAATTGATTGGTGAAATTATTCGGGGATTAAAAAATTCGAAAAAGGAACCCGGGAAAGAAAAAATATTTGTAGCCGGTGAAAAGGAATATTTGAGCGAAATCAAAGTAAGAAATAATGGAATTCCAATAAATGAAAATTTGCAGAAAAATATTGATATAATAACCAAAGAATTGGGAATTGAATTTTAATAAAAAATAGAGTTGAAGAATGTCAAAAATTAAAATTATTAATAATTATGGAATATTAGCTTCAATTTCTTGGAACAGCAATAAATGGGCTGATGATCCGACTGAGGATGATGCTAAGAGATCAAAATATGGATATATTAAGGACAATTCATCTGACAAATCATCTATGGTTGAAAGTATAAATTTTGGTCATGAAATTTATCCGCCGGAACAAGATGGTTATTATATTGGTTTTACTCCTAAATCACCTGCAATTGGAAAGTCTAAAAATGTTTGCATAGTTTTCTTTAATAGTACGGATTATAAAAATTCTAATAAAAAAAGTATTGTAGGATTTTACGGTTATCCAAAATTCGGGAAATGGTATCATAGAAAAGCAAAACATGATCTTTATAAAAAATATCCTGAGGGTAATATTAAAGCATTTCCTAAAAATATTGTTTATTTTGAGAATCCGGTGGAAATAAATAATAATAATGTTCATGAAAATAAACTATTACCAGTTGGTAGAAAAATATCTCGACAAGGTTTTAATTATTTAAATTCTGAAAATGTTTACAATATAATGAAAATTGCTCTTTTGCTTAATAAAACAAATAAAAAGTTAAAATCATTTGTTGAGCAATTTCCGTTAAGGATAAAATTGGAAAAAGCAGCAAATGATTTATCCGATTTTATTACAACAGTCGGCAATACAGATGCTGATACTATAAATGGAATTAAGAAATTAGAGAAAAAAATGAAGAAACAATCCCCTGAAGTCAAACAACGAATTTCGACTTTTATAGAAAGAGGAGCAATTGCAAATAAGATAAAAAAAATAACTAACTATAAATGTTTAATTTGTGAAGCCCAAGGGTTAAATCCATATTCATTTAAAAAACCTAATGGAATGAATTATGTAGAAACTCATCATGTTGAACCGGTATCTACACTTAAGGAAGGAGT
>Ga0208769_1000283_pt1 | contig 26112 bp, 20 predicted proteins | sample AntAceMetag02UKC_FD_184768 | JGI IMG/M metagenome (GOLD analysis project Ga0208769, IMG submission 184768) | Saline lake microbial communities from Ace Lake, Antarctica- Antarctic Ace Lake Metagenome 02UKC (SPAdes) (version 2) | ecosystem: Environmental > Aquatic > Non-marine Saline and Alkaline...
TTTTTTCCAAAACATCAAAAATATATTCAGCAATTATTTCCATTTCTGACTCTTTCATACCACGAGTAGTTAGCGCTGGGGTTCCTAAGCGAATCCCAGAAGGATCCATCGGCTTTCGAGGATCATCTGGAATCATATTTTTATTAATAGTAATTCCTGCTTTATCTAATTCAATTTGAGCTTCTTTGCCTGAAATGCCCTTGGGAGTAACATCAACTAATAATAAATGGTTATCAGTCCCCCCAAAACAAATCTTATAGCCAGCAGTGCTAAATTTTTTTTCTAACACTTTAGCATTTTTCATTATCTGTTTGGCATATTCTTTGTATTCTGGAGTTAAGGCTTCACCAAAAGCCACTGCTTTAGCCGCAATATTATTTTCATGAGGACCACCTTGGAACCCAGGAAAAACTGATTTATCAATCACCTCTGCCCATTTTTGTTTGCACATAATCATCCCACCTCGTGGGCCTCGTAATGTTTTGTGAGTCGTGGTCGTCACCACATCAAAAATAGGCACTGGGTTGTTCATTTCTCCAGCAGCTATTAACCCCGCAATATGAGCAATATCAGCCATGGTGATAGCTCCCACTTCGTCCGCTATTTTTTGGATTCTCTCATAATCAATTTCCCGAGAATAAGCTGAATAACCTGCTAAAATTATTTTTGGCTTGTGCTCCCGTGCCTTGGCTTCAATGTCAGTATAATCAATTTCACCTGCTGAATTTGTCTTGTAGCGCACAAAATTATAAATCTTAGCCATTGTCGTCACTGGATGACCATGAGTCAGATGTCCGCCATGAGACAGATCCATCCCCAAGACAGTATCCCCTTGCTCCAGCAAAGCAAAATAAACCGCAATATTTGCAGGAGCTCCTGACAAAGGCTGGACATTAACATGCTCAGCTCCAAAAAGTTGCTTTGCCCGCTCAATAGCTAAAATCTCGACATCATCAATATTCTCACAACCCCCATAATAACGCTTACCAGCGTAGCCTTCAGAATATTTGTTTGTTAAGATTGAGCCTAAAGTCCGAAGGACATCCACAGAAACAAAATTCTCCGAAGGAATCATTTCAAGTCCTTCTTGCTGCCTGGTTAATTCGTTTTTGATATAGTCGAATACTTGATCTTGCATATTAAAAAAATTAAAAAATTGTTAAATAGTTTTCTCTGCCAAATTGCAACATAATTACAACATTTTTTAATCTTTTTAAGATTGATTAGTTTTCTAAAGTATAGCAAGCTTTTAAAAAAAATAAAAATTTAAAGCTTTTTTAGGATATAACCCTGACCATTACTAAAAGACAAGCTGGAAGCCACTACTCCAAGCTGATTATTTACATCGAAAATTTGATATTGACCTCCCAAATCAAAATCAACTGTATTAGTAACTGAACCATCTGTTCTAACTACCACTAAATAATCTTGACCAGCTAATGAATACGGCCGGCTAAAAATCCCATTTCCCTGAAAAGTGGCAACAGCTGTAGCTTGACCAATATTACGGCTAAAAATCTCAAACCAAATCGTACTAGCTAAGGATTGATAAGGATCCCAATCAGGCTTAATCGCCAAGACGTCATTACCATTTTTGTAAATATAATAAGCACTCAAATAATACATTATTTCAGCAGCTGTGGGATTAGCGCTGCCAGCTTGGTAAAAAGATTCTAAAACTGTAAAACCACTCTGAAGATTTACACTAGCTGACAAATCTATCATGGTTTGCAAACGGTCACTATCATCAAACCAACCCCAACTCGGATATTGCAAAGCATCTTCACACCACACGCCTAGGTTGGGAGCGGCAATATTTTTTAACGGCTCCACCCCACCATCCCATGAGCAATAAGAAGCTCCATTATAAATAATTTTGGCTGTTGTACTTGATAAATAAACTTTTTGAGAAACATATTCTAATAATTCTTCCACATGAGTATACCACCAATCATCAAAAGCTGGCTGGCTAGCCTCAATCTCATCATCTATTTCAGCTATTTTAGCACTTGAGCCAAAAGGATAATAATAACCATCGCCGAGTGGACTACCCAAATTGTCAAAACCAACTCCACCATACCCTTCAACTTGAATATCTTTGAGAGTACGCCAAGCAATATAGTCTTTAGCACAAGCTGACGCTATATTTATCAAATTACCATACTCATCCCAAACTAAAGTTTCCAATCTTTGACCTGCTACCTGGGGCAAAGCAACTTCACAGCCATGAGTGTGCCAGTTAGCAGTTAGCGTTCCTGAATTTTGAGCATGTAAAAAGCAACTCTCACCAGAACCATATTGATGGTAAACTTCCAAAAGCTGAGTTAACTCAGCTTGTTGATATTGATATGACTGATCACGCTCGCCATGAGCTGGAGATTGGCAACTCCCGGCTGATTCATAGGTGTTAAACAAATGTGCCAAACGCCACTTAAGCCAATTTCCCTCAGGCTGATTAGCTTGAAGACCTTGCCAAGCTGCTGTCATACCAGAGTCTCCCCAACCGATAATACCTAGGTCAATATTTTGAGCAAGCCAAGCATGGTCAGTGGCAAAAACATCTCCAGAATTCCCTCCCAAATTACCATAGTAATGAAAATGCACTATGCCCAATAATAAACTTTGGGTATCACTTTGTTCAGTCTGGACACAGCTTGAATATCTTGAGTTTGCTCGCAAAGCGAGGCGCAAAGAATATAAAGCTTGTTGACTGTCCTGATAAGCAGTCATTTCCTGATCAGTAGCCTGACGGCAAAATTCAGCTTGAAAAACTTCATTGATCTTCATCTCTCGCTCATAGCTCTGCGACAAAACTTGCTTGATCTTATAAAAAGGTGAACGAGACTGATAATAAAAATCTAACTCAGAAGCGATCGGACGCCGACCTAAAATATTCCAATAAGCATCCTCAATCGCCAACTTACGCTCTAATGAAGAATATAAACTTGCCATAATCCGCTGGGCCGGCGCCCTAAAACGAAATAAAGCTTCCAACTCATAATCCTGAGCATCCCGCTTGAGCGCCCGCTGATAAATCTGGTGAATAGCTAATTTTCTTTCCAAAGTATCGTTCAAAATCTCCTGCAAACGACTAGCTCCTGCGTAGTGACTTGACCAAAAATTTATTTCATCTGTGCGCGGGCTACGATTAAGTATTTCCTGATAAGCTGTGGTTACTTCTGTATTAACGGCAGCTAAACTAACTTTAGGCAGAAAACAAAATATCAAAAGCAAAGCAAAAACGGAAACTAAATATCTTTTCATATATTTTTTTTAATAGCTAATTTTTCAAGCCCAGTATAACATGCTTTTAAGTAAATAAAAAACCGGTGTTGTAAATACAACACCGGCATAAAACTAAACATTGATACCGGGAAGACGGTCGATAACTTGGCGATATTTATCCCTCAAATTTTCAACCTCCATCATCAAAAAGACCTTGAGATCTTGAGAAAACGAAACCCTTTTACCTAGCCCTGTATGAAAAAAGGGTTGAACTTCTTCACCTTGGATTGTAGCCTTGATAATAAATTTGCCACTCTCTTGCTCTTCAGCTCGTAAGACGAGGCGACCAAACTCGATCGCATCATCAAGATACTGTCTTGACGGAGAAACCGTCGAACGATACTTCAAGCATAACTTAACTTCGGAATTATATAGCCAGGCAGAGAATACTTCTGTCCATTTTATAGCTAGCTTATTGCCAAGCCCACAGGCCTTTTTGTAGACAACTGGCGGACAAAGGAAGCTTCCAGTTTCTATACTGAAATATCTCCAGCCGGATTTTTTGAGTTCATCAACAAACTCCTTAATAGCTACATCGAACTTCTCTAAATCTGGCTGGATTTTTTCTCGCATTTTCTTTTGCGCTAGACGTTTTATCCGTTGTCCTTCACGATCGCAATCAACCGCTTGAAACTCCTCTGCCTTCTTGACTTTTTTTTGCAACATCATTGCAATCAAGCCAAAGACAAAGAAAACCGAAAAAATAGCCAAAATAAAATCAATCAGAGTATAATTTTCCACTTGCTCTCTCCTTTTTATATCTTTAAATAAAGTTTTTTTGTCAAAAAGCTATATTACAAATTATAATAAAACATTAACTATGTCAAACTAATTTTTTACCATATATTCATCTTCAAGCTGATAGCCAAGTTTTCTATAATATTCCCTAACTCCCACGCCAGAGATAACTGCTATTTTATGATAGCCTTTTTGCTTAGCTATTTTCTCGGCTTCAAGCATGAGTCTTTTACCAAAGCCTGCGTGCTGAACTTTTTTATTTTTAGATTTAAGTGCCATGAGTTCACCATAAGTATGCAACTCACGAATTAGAGCAGCATTTTCTAAAACTGAATACCAGCTAACATTTTTTTGCAGACGTAATCGTAAAAATGCGTATAAAACTTTTTTATCTTTTGATTCATAACTTAAAAATATCTCTGTCCCACCACTAGCTTGATACTGTCTTTTAACTAGCTTAATATCTTTGAGAGTAACTTTTTTCCCTCGAGCCTCGCGACAACGAATACAACTGCACTGCGCACCTTGATTTTGTAAAAGTTGCCTTAGATTGGTTATCTTATTTCCACCCTCAATACTTTCTGCGGGGATATCACGAATCAAACGAGAGATCCTAACATATGGCGGTGTCGCTGCTTTAATCATAATTAATAATTTTTGTAAAACCTTGTCAGAATATGGCTTATGCTCGCCACTTTTATATAATTTATATAAATCAGAGTTTTTAGTAACTACGCAGGGATAAATTTTGACCTGATCTGGTTGCCAAGCTGAACTCTCAAACATTTTTTTATAGGCAGTCAAATCTTTGGCTGGAGTCGCCCCATACATATCAGGCATAAAATGCGCAGTGATTTTAAAGCCAGCTTGCTTTAAAAGCTTAATAGCTTCAATACTAGCTTTTAGACCATGGCCACGTCTATTTTTGATGAGAATGTTTTCATTAGTGGTCTGGATACCAAGTTCAACCCGAGTAGCCCCTAGCTTTCTCATCCTGATTATTTCTTCTTCATTAATATAGTCAGGTCGTGTTTCCAAAGTTATCCCGATCACTCTATTTTTTGCTTTTTCATTACGCTTTTTAGCTTGTTCTAAATTTTTAGCCTTATTCCCATTAAAACCATCAAAACAACGCTTGATAAAATCAGTTTGATATTTTTTACCCAAATAAGACCAAGTTCCGCCAATCACAATCAATTCACATTTATCAGTCACATGACCATTGACCTGCAAAGCTTTAAGTCGATTTGCCACTTGTTTATAAGGATCAAAATTATTAACAATCGCCCGCATTACCGCTGGCTCGTTTGAGAGATAACTTTTGGGCATATTAGCCTCTGTTGGACAAAAAAGACAGCTACCAGGACAATCCTCTGACTTGGTCAAAACAGAGATCACGGCCACACCTGACATAGTTCTAACCCCTCTTTTACGAAGCACTTTTTCTAAAGACAAATTTGGCTTAATTTTTCCAAGCTTCACTAATTGCTGATATTTCTTTAAAATAAGAGTATTGGTTGGTGTGGCAGCAATTTTCATTTTTTTGCAGGCTTGACGCTTGATCGCTAAAAGCTCCGCATCGCACTGAGGCCGCTTTTTCAAAGCTTGTTTAAGTATCTCCAAAATAAATTGATTTTGCTTAGTCATAAAATAACTATAACATATCTATGGATAAAAATTCCGCCTATCAATTGATAGAAAAAAATCGTAAAGCTTATAATAGTATTACCTACAAATTTGATCAAACCCGCCAAAAATATCCTTGGCAAGAATTTTTTGAGTTCAAAAAATATCTAAAATCAGGCAAAAAAATCCTTGACCTAGGTTGTGGAAATGGGAGACTACTTTCTGTCCTGACTGATCTTAGAGTAGACTATCTTGGAATTGACAATAGCCAAGGCTTGTTAGAAAAAGCCCGCGTTAACTTTCCAAAAAATAATTTTGAATTAGCTGATATTGTTAATTACCGAATTTCAAAAGATTCTTATGACTGCATTTTTTTATTAGCTGTACTTCATCATATCCCAACCTGGGAAATGCGCTACAGTTTGCTCCATAAAATTAATCATGGTCTTAAACCCAAGGGCTATTTAATGATGACAAATTGGAATTTACTCCTCCCCCCCTATAATCGCCTAAGAATTTTTGAAAATATTAAACGTTATGTTGGTAAATCTATTTTAGAAAGAAATGATCTATATATTCCTTTTACTACTTCTGATGGTAAAATTACCGTGGAACGTTATTTGCACTGCTTTACCAAAAAAGAGCTTCTTAATCTAGCCACCAAGACAGGCTTTAAGGTCATTGAACAAAGCTATGGCTTTAAAAACTTCAATCATTTTTCTATTTGGCAAAAATATTAAAAATATAAATTAATAATTTATTATGAAAAAATTAAAAACATGGCACAAACTACTAATCGCCTTTGGATTAGTAATTATTTTACCAGGAACAGTCTTGGCTGTTGACAAAGCTGTTAGCAAGGATATTTTTATCCCAGTAGATGAGACTATCACTAATAATTTTTTTGGGGCTGGTGACACTATCGAAATCAATGGCAATGTCGATGGTGACATAATCGTTGCTGGATCTATCATTACCATCAGAGGTGATGTCGGTGGAAATATTATCGCTGCCGGACAAACTATAAAAATATTTGGTCAAGTCAATGGTAATATCTTGGCTGCCGGGATGAATATTAATATTAGTGGCAACACCCTACAAAGTGTCTATGCTGCTGGTGAAAGTATTAATCTAAAAGGTGAGATTAACCAAAATGCTTACTTAGCTGGGACAAGTCTAACCACCGAAGATACTGCAAAAATAGGCCGAGGTGTCCACATGGCTGGAGCCATTATCGACCTCAGTGCTCCTATTGGGGCAGATGCTTGGTTGGGCAGCCCGAGTATAAGTGTTAACAATCAGATTGACGGCAATGTTACTGCCTATGCTGATGACGGCCAACTAAATATCGCTGAAAATGGTAAAATTTCCGGCGACTTACAATATCGCTCTAAGTCTGAGATATCACCAGCAGAAAAAAATCGCATTTTTGGTAAAGTAACCTTACTTGAAATCCCAACTAGTCATAAAAATTATATAAATTTACCTTTTCGTTATATTGGCTACGGGCTAGGACTAGGCTTAATCTTTAGCCTACTTAGTGCCCTAATAGTTGGCTTAGTAATCGGTGGCATATTTAAAAACTTTACTTTCAAAGTTGCTAAAAATCTTACAAAAAAAGTAGGACTTTCATTTGGCTGGGGAGCAATATTCTTTTTTGCTGGTCCAGCTGCTATCTTTTTTTGTATGATTACCCTAATCGGCATACCTCTTGGTCTACTCCTATTAACTATATACTTAGTGGCGATTTTCCTAACAACTATATATGCCGGGTTTACTTTGGGAATGCTCATCTTAACTAACTTCAAAAAAGATGCTGATTTTACTAAAAAATCATTTATAGGAGCCTTATTTTTGGGAATATTCATCTTTTTCATTATTACTAAGATTCCTTTCTTAGGCTGGTTAATCGGGATAGCTGGAACAATCTGGGCTCTAGGAGGTATTATCTTAAGTATCTCAAAAAAGTCAGAATAGTTTAAAAAATTAATTTTTTAATAAAATGGATCCAAAAATATTTAAAGCTTATGATGTAAGGGGAACTTTCCCAGATCAAATAGATGCTAATACTTATTACAGAACTGGCATAGCATATACTAAGCTATTAAATCCTAGAACTGTCGTGGTTGGAAAAGACGTTAGACCAAGCGGCGATGAATTTAAAAAAGAACTAATCAGAGGATTTGTAGAATCTGGTGTAGACGTAATAGACATAGGTGACATCTCAACTGACATACTATATTTTGCCGTGGGTCACTATGGCTATGACGGTGGGATAACGGTTTCAGCATCTCATAACCCCGCTGAGTATAACGGTATGAAACTAGTAAAAAAAGGCTCTGAACCAATTTTCGGAGAAAACGGATTGTTTGAGATAAGAGACATGGTCGCAGATAACATAGAAGCCCCAAAAGATGTCACCCCCGGAAAAGTAACTAAAAAAAATGTTTGGAATGAGTATGCTGACTTTGTTTTAAAATTTATTAACACAGAGAACATAAAACCTACAAAAATTGTATTAAATGCAAACTTCGGTTATGGAGGAAAAGTTTTTGAAAAAATAATCGAAAGAGGCAAGCTACCTGTTGAAATAATTCCCTTAAATTGCGAGCCTGACGGAAGTTTTCCAAAAGGTCGTCCTGATCCATTTGTCCCAGAAAATAGAGCTGAATTTTCTGAGCTAACAAAAAATAGTGAAGCAAATTTTGGTTTTGCACTTGATGCTGATGCTGATCGTTGTTTCTTTTGTGATGGAGGTGGTGAGTTTTTTGAACCATATTTCCCTACCACTATTTTGATAGAAAATTTATTAAAAAAATATCCAAAATCAGAAATTATATATGATGTTAGATATACTTGGGCTCTGATAGAGGCTACCGAAAAACACCATGGCAAACCACTCATCTCTAGAGTCGGGCATTCATACATAAAAGCTATGATGAGAAAAACTGGAGCAATATTTTGCGGAGAATCATCTGGTCATTATTACTACAAAGATTACTTTTTTTGTGACAATGGCATGATTCCTGCTTTACAAATATTAGAAGAACTTTCTATTAGAGGCCAAAGTTTATCAGAAATATTAAAACCCTACACTGATAAATATAAAATTTCTGGAGAATACAATACTAAAGTAGATAGTGTTGAAAGAAAAATAAAAGAATTGAAAGAAAAATACGATGACGGAAAAATCGAAGAATTAGATAAATTAACCGTCGAATACCCTGACTGGAGATTCAATGTTAGGCCATCTAACACTGAGCCATTACTAAGGCTCAATCTAGAGGCTACAAGTCAAAAATTAATGGAAAAAAAACTAGCAGAAGTCTTAGAAATAATAAAAAAATAAGTTTACACAAAAAAACCGCCTAATTTTATCAGGCGGTTTTTTATTTATAAGAATTTTAATTTAAAAAACTCCAACTGCTTTCTTGACCTCTTGAATAGTTTTAGCAGCAATTGCGCGAGCTTTAATGGCCCCATTACGCAAAATATGATCAATTAGTTCAGTGTCTTCAGTTACTTCTTTATACCTTGTCTGAAGCGGCTCAAGAAAAGAGACTAAAACCTCAGCTAAATCTGACTTAAATTCTCCATAGCCTTTGCCAGTATACTCTCTTTCTAAAGTTTTTATATCCCTATCAGTAAACAAAGAATAAATTTCTAATAAATTTGAAATAGCTGGCTTTTTAGCTGGGTTATATTTTATCTTATTTTCAGAATCGGTGACAGCTGACATGATTTTTTTTCTAATTATACCTGGCTTATCCAGAAGATAAATATAGCTTTTAGTATTTGGATCTGTTTTAGACATCTTTTTTTTCGGATCAGTTAAAGACATTATTCTCGCACCTTTTTTTTGAATAACTGGCTCGGGAACACGTAAAATATTGCCATACCATTTATCAAAACGACTGGCAATGGTTCGGGTAATCTCGAGATGTTGGGTCTGATCTTCGCCAACTGGCACAATATCTGCTCGATAAAGTAAAATATCAGCTGCCATTAAAACCGGATAAGTAAAAAGACCAGCATTTATATTTTCTTTATTCTTCTTGGCTTTTTCCTTGTATTGAGTCATTCTTTCTAATTCACCCATTTTAGTCACACAATTTAAAATCCAAGTTAGCTCAGCATGTTCAGGTACTTCAGATTGGACAAAAAAAGTACAACGATCAGGGTCTAGACCAGCTGCTAAATATAATCCTACTAATTCTCTAGTTTTATCAGCTAAAAACTTGGCCTCAGGTTTAACAGTCAAGGCATGTAGGTTGGCAACAAAAAAAATACAATTATATTGATCCTGCAATTTAAGCCAGTTTTTAATAGCGCCCAAATAATTACCAATGTGAAGATTGCCAGTCGGCTGAACGCCCGAAAGCGCTATTTTTTTTGCCATAAATTTATCTTTATTTTTTAACAATTACCCTTATCTTAGATAATTTTACTTAATCTGGCAAGCCTAGACATTGACTGAGAAAACTTTATCCTGTATACTTGGTTCTTAGTATTGCCCTAACAATTTTATAAAAATTCATGGCTGAAAAAATCACCATCAAAAACGCTCGCGTTCATAATTTAAAAAATGTTTCCTTAGATATTCCTCGTAATAAATTAGTGGTGATTACTGGTCTTTCAGGCTCAGGTAAATCTTCACTAGCTTTTGACACTATCTATGCTGAAGGCCAAAGAAGATATGTTGAGAGTTTGTCGAGTTATGCTCGACAATTTTTAGGCTTAATGGATAAACCCGACGTTGATCAAATCGACGGTCTTTCGCCTGCTATTTCTATAGATCAAAAAAATGGCTCCCACAACCCTCGCTCAACCGTAGGTACGGTCACTGAAATTTATGACTACTTAAGATTGCTTTATGCTCGGATTGGCACACCTCATTGTCCAAGCTGTGGCCAAGAAATTACCAAACAAACTCGCGAACAAATTATCAAAAAAATAATCAGCATTCCACAAGATACCAAAATAATGATTATTTCACCTTTGGTTAAAGATAAAAAAGGTCAACATAAAAGCATTTTTTTGGAATCACAAAAATCTGGTTATGTCAGAACTAGAGTTGATGGAATACTCTATACTATTGATGAAGCTTTGGAACTCAATCTAGACAAACAAAAAAAACATAGCATTGATATTGTTATTGACAGATTAATTCTTGATCAAGGCATTGCAAAAGATACTGCTCGTCTGGCTGAATCAGTTGAAGCCGCCTTAGAGCTAAGTAACGGTCTAGTTATTATCAATGACGCTGACAAAGATATTGATCATCTTTATTCAGAAAATTTTGTTTGTCCAAAATGTGATATCTCTCTACCCAACATTGAACCAAGAAATTTTTCCTTTAACAGTCCTCATGGGGCTTGTCCTGAATGCTCTGGCCTAGGAACTAAACTTGAAATAGATCCCTATTTAATAATCCCAAATACGAATCTATCCATCTTAGAAGGAGCAATCCGCCCCTGGTCACGAACAGCCTCTAGCCAAACTTGGCAACTCAGAATCCTAGAAGAAGTTGCAAAAAAACACAGATTTTCCCTAACTATCCCTGTTAAAAAACTTTCCAAAAAAGCACTCGAAACAATTCTTCTTGGAACTGGCGAAGACAGTTATGATGTTAATAATGATTTTTCCAAAGGCAAGGTCAAAGCTTTCTTTACTACTTACGAAGGTGTGATCCCTAATCTTGAAAGACGCTACCGTGAAACTGACTCTGACTATATCCGAACTGAAATAGAAAAATACATGCGCTCTTATCAATGCCCAATCTGTAGAGGTAAAAGACTCCGACCAGAAATTTTAGGGGTAACCTTAGCTCAAAAAAATATTTCTGAAATTACCAGCCTGACCATTGAACAAGCTTTAGAATTTTTCAAAAATTTTAAGCCTAGTTCAGAAAATGAAGCAAAAATATCCAAACAAATCTTGAAAGAAATTGCTAATCGTCTTAATTTTTTAATTAATGTCGGACTCTCCTATCTAACCCTAGACCGAACAGCTAATACTCTTTCTGGTGGTGAATCTCAAAGAATCAAACTAGCAACCCAGATTGGTTCATCTTTAACAGGTGTAATCTACATTTTAGATGAACCCTCAATTGGTTTGCATGAAAGAGATATTAATAAACTCATTGGTACCTTAACCAGTCTTCGTGACTTAGACAACACAGTCATTGTCGTGGAGCATGATGAAGAAACAATGAAAGCTGCTGATTGGATTATAGATGTTGGACCTGGGGCTGGTATCCATGGTGGAGAAATAATTGCCCAAGGAACACTCGAAGAAATCAAAAAAAATCCAAAATCAATCACTGGCAAATACCTAAGCGGCCAAAAAAAAATATCTCCACCCAAAACAACCCGCTCAGGCAATGGTAAAAGTATTAAAATCATCGGAGCCAATGAACACAATCTAAAAAATATTGATGTTGAAATCCCACTTGGTAAATTAGTCGCGGTAACCGGGGTTTCCGGCTCAGGAAAATCCACTTTGATTACTGACACCCTGTCAAAGGCCTTAAGCAACTATTTCTACAAAAGCAAAGAATTACCAGGAGAACACAAAAAAATTATTGGTATTAATAATCTAGATAAAGTCATCTCTATTGACCAATCTCCGATTGGCCGTACTCCACGCTCAAATCCTGCGACCTATACTGGCGTATTTACTTATGTTCGAGATCTTTTTACCCAGCTTCCAGAGGCTAAAATGCGAGGCTACAAAGCTGGTAGATTTTCTTTTAACGTCAAAGGTGGTCGCTGTGAAAAATGCCAAGGCGACGGCATGTTAAAAATTGAAATGCACTTTTTACCTGATGTTTATGTCGAATGTGATGAATGCCATGGCAAACGCTTTAACCCCCAAGTCCTAGATGTGCACTACAAAAGCAAAAATATTTCTGATGTTCTTAATATGACGGTTTCTCAAGCTTTAGAATTTTTTAACAAAATGCCAGCTATTAAACAAAAATTAATCACCTTAGAAAACGTCGGCCTAGGCTATATCAAGCTAGGACAATCAGCTACTACTCTTTCAGGTGGTGAAGCCCAAAGAGTCAAGCTGGCTACTGAGCTCTCAAAAAGAGCAACTGGCAAAACTCTTTATATTTTAGACGAACCAACAACTGGCTTGCATTTTGCTGATATTAAAAAACTTTTAAGCGTCCTCCATAAATTAGTAGATAAAGGCAATACCGTTCTAATCATCGAACATCAACTAGATGTTATTAAATCTTCAGATTGGGTCATTGATCTGGGGCCTGATGGCGGGGACAAGGGTGGAGAATTAGTTGCCACTGGAATTCCTCGAGATGTTGCCAAGGTTAAAAAATCTTTTACTGGTCAATTTTTAAAAAAAATAATCTAAAATAAATAAAAACAGTCCTCCATAACAGCTTTTTTAATTCATATTTTCTCGCTATAATACAAATATGTCAGAAACAGAAAAGCTAATCCTCAAAACCATTATTTTTTATGATATTTTTAACTATCCGTTAACTTGTACGGAAATTTTTAAATCCTTACCAAAAAACGAAACTAATAATGAATATGACTATTTGGCTATCAGAACAACCCTAAATTCAACTTCTTTAATTTCTTGTCAAAATGGCTATTATTTTTTAACTGGACGAGAAAAAATAATTAATACTCGCTTTGAACGCTATTTAATCGCTGAAGCTAAATACAAAAAAAGACTTCGTTATATCAAGCTTCTTTCTCTCTTGCCAAATATTGAGATGATCATGGTGGTCAACAGTCTCGCTTATCAAAACTGTCCAGCAGCTAATGACATTGATTTGGCGATAATCTCTAAAACTGGCCGAATCTGGACTACTAGATTTTTTGCTGCTGGGATACTAAAGCTCCTCCGCCTTCGACCACGCGCAACCAAGAAAAAAGACCAGCTCTGTCCTAGCTTTTTTTTCGCTCAAGATGCTTTAGACCTAGAAAATCTAAAACTTGATCCAAAAGATATTTTCACCAAATATTGGGTCAGTCAATTTTATCCTGTTTATTTTAAAAACCAGGCCTACCACCAATTCATAGAAAAAAATCAATGGCTTAAACAAAAATTTCCACATCTTTATCCAATCTTCCCTCCTCAAAAACGCTTAATTCAACAGGGAACATTTAGTAAATCAATCAAAAAATTATTTGAACTACTAGCCAATCTCTTTCCAGAAAATTTTTATAAAAAATTTGAGCTCAACGCTCTACCTACCAATTTAAAAAATATCGCTAACCAATCTACTAGCGTAATTATTTCCAATCAAATCCTAAAGTTTCACGATAATGATATTCGCGATCAAGTCGCAACTAAATACTATGCTAAATTATCTCAAATCATTAACTAAATATTTAAAGCTTGAAAATCTCTGGCAACTCGGTTTGCTGCTTTACTTATTTTTATTACCTTGGCAAACAAGATGGATTTTTTCTCCTGAAAAATTAAACAACCAGATAATTGACTACTGGTCAATGAGCCTTTACGCCACTGATATTTTATTACTGGTTGTGATTCTTTTTTATTTTGTCTTTAAAAACAAAAAAGCCACCAAACTACCAGTTGACCTAGGCAGTTTACTGATTATTACTTTGGCTGGTTTATTTATTACTCTATATTGGGCAAGTGACCGTTCGTTAACTTTTTTTTACTTTCTACAATTTTCTAAAGGAACCGTTCTTCTACTCTTGCTATTAAAAACAAATTTCACTCGCGCTAAAATAATTTGGCCCTTACTCTTAGCAGGAACTGGACAAGCCATCTTAGCTATCTTGCAATTCATTTGGCAAAAAATTCCTCAAGTTACTTGGCTAGGTTTGCACGAAAGACTCCCAGAACAACTCGGAGTAACAGTGATAGACAATGGTGAGAGAATCTTACGAGCCTATGGAGCTTTTGATTCACCAAATGTTTTAGGTGGCTTTTTAGCTCTAAGCATTATACTGGCTCTACCGTTATTTTTTCAAAACAAAAGCCAAAAACAAAAAATATTTTTAATTTTTTTATATATTTTAAATACTGCAGGAATATTCTTTAGCTTTTCTAGAAGCGCTGCTTTAGCGCTAATAGCTGGTTTAGCCACTCTAATAATTTTCAGCCTACTTTTTAAAAAGGAGAAGGCAAAAATAAAAAATTTAACTACTATCCTATCTGGAATTTTAATTATCTTATTAGCTTTGACGCTGATCTTTTCTAATCTTACTTTTAGTCGCCTAAATCTTGAAAATCGCCTTGAAGAAAGATCAGTCACTGACAGGATCGATCAATCCCAACAAGCTTTAAAAATTATTAAACAAAATTGGCAATTTGGGACTGGACTTGGAAACTACCAAAGAACTCTCAGCAAACTTACTCCCGGCCTAGCCGCTTATGATTATCAACCAGTTCACAATACATACTTACTTATGGTAGCTGAATTAGGGGCTTTTGTAAGTTTTATAATCTTAATCTTTTTAATTTATATTTTTTATCAAAACCGAAAAAATATTTTTGCTCTGAGCTTACTTGTCTCTATTTTGGTCTTGCTAGCTTTTGATCATTACTTATGGACTGGTGCTTTTGGGATTATTTTACTCTGGATAATCTTAGCCCTAACTCTAAAAACAAAATCATAATTAACGTCAATCCACTAAATAACTTGACGTAAGTTTGTTTTTTTTATAAAATACTGATATATTTAGCACTTAAAGACCTTGAGTGCTAATAAAATTTAGCTAATTTTACTTAAAAAATTAATAAAAAATAAAACTATGAATCTAAAACCTCTAGGTGACCGCATTTTGGTCAAACTAATTATGGCCGAAGAAAAAACCGCTTCTGGCATTGTCTTGCCAGATAGTGTAGAAAAAGAAAAAAAAGCAGAAGGTGAAGTAATGGCGATTGGTAATGGAGAAAAAGTCAAAACTCTTGGACTGACAGCTGGTCAAAAAGTTGTTTTTGGTAAATATTCTGGTGAAGATTTTGGCAAAGATGATGAATATAAATTCTTAAAACACGACGAAGTCTTAGCTATTATTGAATAATTAATAAATTTTAAAATATACATCATGTCAAAAGAAATAATTTACAATGAAGAAGCTCGTGACCGTCTAAAAAAAGGCGTAAACAAATTAGCCAATGCAGTCAAAATTACCTTAGGCCCCAAAGGTCGTAATGTAGTTTTAGACAAAAGCTTTGGCGCTCCAACTATTACCAAAGATGGCGTCACAGTTGCTAAGGAAATAGAATTGGAAGATAAATTTGAAAACATGGGAGCAGAATTAGTCAAAGAAGTCGCCAGCAAAACCAATGATGTGGCTGGTGACGGAACAACTACTGCCACTATCCTTGCTCAAGCCATTGCTAATGAAGGACTTAAAAATGTTGCTGCTGGAACTAATCCCCTAGCTTTAAAAAGAGGCATAGAAAAAGGTACCAAAGAAATAGTTGCTGAGCTAAAAAAAATGAGCCGTGAAATTTCAACCAAAGAAGAGATTGCTCAAGTCGCTTCTATCTCAGCAAATGACAAAGAAATCGGTGAAGAGATTGCTGAAGCTATGGACTGTATTGATCCTAAAAACGGAGTAATAACAGTTGAAGAGTCTCAAAGTTTTGGAATAGAACGTGAAATAGTTGAGGGTATGCAATTTGATAAAGGCTATGTTTCTCCTTATATGGTAACTGACCCAGAAAAAATGGAAGCAGCTTTAAATGATCCCTATATTTTAATCACTGACCAAAAGATTGCTGCTATCAATGATATCGTGCCTTTACTAGAAAAATTAGCTCAAACCGGTAAAAAAGAATTAGTTATTATTGCTGATGAAGTAGAAGGCGAGGCTATGGCGACCTTTGTTCTCAACAAACTCCGTGGCTCATTTACTGCCCTAGCTGTCAAAGCACCTGGCTTTGGCGACCGTAAAAAAGAAATGCTAGAAGATATTGCCATTCTAACTGGTGGAACAGTTATTACCGAAGACATGGGTCTTAAATTAGAAAATGCTGAAATAGAACACTTAGGCAAAGCTAACAAAGTAATTGCCACCAAAGACAATACCACTATTGTTGATGGTCAAGGTGATAAAAATAAAATCACTGAACGAATCAATCAATTAAAAAAACAAATTGAAGCTTGTGATTCTGATTTTGACAAAGAAAAACTTCAAGAACGTCTAGGTAAGTTGTCTGGTGGAGTAGCCATCATCAAAGTTGGAGCAGCCACAGAAGCTGAGATGAATGAAAAAAAGTTTAGAGTTGAAGACGCTTTAGCTGCTACCAAAGCTGCGGTTGAAGAAGGTGTTGTCGTCGGTGGTGGAGTAGCCTTGATTAGAGCTGCTAAAGTTTTGGATGAACTCATGGTCGAAGGCGAAGAAAAAATCGGCTTAGCCATCCTAAAAAGAGCTCTTGAGGAACCAGTTAAACAATTGGCCTACAATGCAGGCAAGGAAGGCTCAGTTGTCGTAGAAGAGGTTAAAAAACACTCAGCTGGCTTTGGCTACAATGCTAAAGATGATAAGTACGAAGACTTGGTTCAAGCTGGAATAGTTGACCCAACTAAAGTCACTCGTTCAGCTCTAGAAAACGCTGCTTCAGTTGCTGCCTTACTCCTAGCTACCGAGGTAGCAATTGCTGATAAACCATCAAAAGATAGTGATAATGCTGCAGGTCCTGCTATGCCCCCAATGGGCGGTGGCATGGGCATGCCAGGCATGGGAATGTAATTGTTCTAGATACAAAAAAACTCAGTGTTTTTTAACCCTGGGTTTTTTGTTATAATTACTTTATGGAAGAAAATCCTCCTCAAAAAATAAATCTAGTCTTTGTCTTACTAATACTTTGCCTATTTATCCTAATTCTAGAAATAATTAGTTTTTTTCTACCCTCTTCGATTTATATCATTTGGGGAGTCTATATCTTAACTGTGCTAATCACGATTTTTTTGCTAAAATACAAATACCAGCAAAAAAATGAAAAACTAACGGCAATCATTATCTCACTAGGAATCTTTACCGGACTAATCCATGCTATTTATCAGTTAACCCAAGACTACCAAGCTTATCTTATTTTCAACCTCATTACTGAACCTGCTCTCTTTGCCCTGGTTGGTGGGTTGATTGCTGGCTTATTTAAATTATTATTTAATGATAATAAAAAAATTAATCGAAAGGAGGTGTAAAATGGAAGAACAAAAAACACAACAACCAACAATTGACAAACCAGATCAAAATGATGCTGACAAAAATAAAGTCATGGGAATCTTGGCTTATATTATCTTTTTTATCCCAATGCTAGCAGCAAAAGAAAGTCGCTTTGCCATGTTTCATGCCAAACAAGGCTTGATGCTATTTATCTTAAGTGTTGTCGTCAGCATTGCCTCAACTATCATTCCTTTTATTGGTTGGTTTATTATTTCATGGGCTGGTTCAATCCTGGTTTTAGTTTTAGCTATTATCGGTATCGTGAACGCTGCTCAAGGACAGATGAAACCACTACCCTGGATTGGTGAATTAGCAATCAAATGGTTTAAATTCTAAATTTATTTTTACAATAATAAAAAAACACCGACTAAAATCCGGTGTTTTTTTATTTAAACTTTTATTTCTCGGCTTGTTTATCACGAGCAGCCTTAACTCCTGCGACAATTTCTTTTCTAAGTTCTGCTTGAAGTTTTTTGTCAGCACGAATAAAATCTTTAGCTGTTTCCCGACCGACACCAAATTTTATCTCACCGTAAGAATATGAATTTCCAGCTTTTTTCACTACTTCATATTTTGTACCCATATCTAATAAATCCCCAGCTACTGAGATACCTTCGTTATACATAATATCAAATTCAGTGGTTCGAAAAGGCGGAGCAACTTTATTTTTGACAACCTTAAGCTTGGTATGATTACCAACGACTTCATCTCCTTTTTTGATTTGAGCTGCACGCCGGATTTCAATCCGTTGTGAACAATAAAATTTAAGAGCCATACCGCCTGTAGTAGTCTCTGGATTCCCAAACATTACCCCAATCTTCATTCTCAATTGATTCAAGAAAATAACAACTGTTGATGTTTTAGAAACTAAGGCTGTTAATTTACGTAAAGCTTGACTCATCAAACGAGCTTGCCGACCAATGTGTTGATCACCCATTTCGCCCTCTATCTCTGCCCGAGGAGTCAAAGCAGCCACTGAATCAATGACTATTAAGTCAATCCCATTGGACCTCACCAAGGTTTCAACAATATCCAAAGCTTGTTCACCTGATTCAGGCTGAGAAATCAATAAATCACTTAGATTAACACCAATTTTTTTGGCATATTCTGGATCCAGAGCATGCTCAGCATCTATAAAAGCAGCTGTACCACCAATCTTTTGGGCGCTAGCTACAACATGCAAGGCTAAAGTAGTTTTACCTGAAGACTCTGGGCCATAAATTTCAATAATTCTCCCGCGAGGTAAACCCCCAGCGCCTAAGGCCAAGTCAATTGACAAACAACCAGTTGGAATAGACTCAACATCTACTCTTCTGACTTCTCCCAATCGCATAATCGAACCTTCACCAAATTTATCTTTAATCTGTTCAATAGCCTCAGAAGCAGCCTTAAATTTATCTTGATGTTTTTTTTCTACCATATAATATCTACTAATTATTAAATAAAATTTCTCTACTTATTAAAATTGTTCTTGAATGTTTTTTTTGGGCCCTTACTTCAATATTATTTAACCCAGGCTGTAAACTTAATTCTTGCTCAAAATTACCCAATTCATCGACTGCTACTGTTTGGTCATTGATTGTGACCTGAGCTTCAAGAGTAGTTATGCCCATGACTGTTATCAGTCTTTCTTCAACTATCATGTCGATAGCTGGAAAAGTAATCTCAAGACTTGGTGGAGCGGTAATATTATTAATCTCCCATCCCAAATAAGACAAAACAGCCAAAATAATCAACCCCAATAATGCATATCGAAAAACCTTAGAAACAGTAAATGATTTTTTACGATGAGCAACCTCAACAAAACTTTTTTCAATAACTCTCTTTTTTTCAGCTTTATTAAAAGACTGCTTTTCAGATTCATAGCGACTTAAAATAGTTTTACTTGAAAGTTGAAAATAAACAGCATAAGCTTTGAGAAAATTCTTTACAAAAACTTCACCAGGCAACTTGAGATATTCTCCTTTTTCAAGATGGCTAAGATAATCTTCTTTTATTTTTAACTGACGACTTAATTCATCTAAAGAAATCTGCTTGCCTTCTCTCACAATCTTAAGCATTTCACCTAATGGTTGCTCGCCCCCAACTTTTCTTTTTCGAATTTCAATCATGTTTTAATTAAGAAATTTCTTCTTCATTATCGCCTGCTTCATCCTCGACAAAGTCAGAATCAATATCATTTTTGTCATCTTCATCTTCAACCTCAGGCTCATTCTCACTATCAAAACTAACCGCCTCGCTCTCTGTTTGATAAGCTTCATCATTAGCTAAGACTTCTCTAGGTTTAGCGCCATCAGCTGAGCCGATAAAACTCCTTTCTTCTAAGATATCAAGAATTCGAGCTGCCCGAGCATAGCCAATTCGTAATCGACGCTGTAAAAGAGAGGCTGAGGCTTTATCTGATTGTAAAATAATTTGTTTGGCATCATTGATAAGTTCATCATCATCTGAAAAATCTTCACCTCCTCCACTCAAAAAAGAACTATTCCTCCCTGGGATAAGTGACTTCTGTCTTTCAATAATAGACTCATCATAATCTACTTTAGGACATTTACTTTTATAATAAGAAACAATTCTCTCAATTTCAGCATCAGCTAAAAAACAACCCTGAATTCGCTTGGGCTTGGAAAGTGTGGCACTCATATGAAGCATGTCTCCCTTACCAAGTAACTTTTCTGCTCCAGAAAAATCCAATATAGTCCTTGAATCAATTAATGACGCTACAGAAAAAGCTATTCTCCCTGGAATATTAGCTTTGATCAAGCCAGTGATAATCTCAACTGATGGACGCTGAGTAGCTAAAACTAAATGGATACCAACTGCTCGAGCCATTTGAGCCAAACGCACAATCACTGCTTCCATTTCTTTACCTGAAACAGTCATTAAATCTGCTAGCTCATCAACAATTGCTACAATATAAGGCACCCGCTCTTCTTCAGTAACTTTACTATTAAAAATTGCAATATCACGACTATTAGTATGGCTAAATAACTCAAAACGTCTTTCCATCTCAGCCACTAGCCATCTAAAAGCATTAATAGTTTTATCAACCGTGTGAATGACTGGAGTTAATAAATGCGGGATGCCATTGTAATTAGTTAACTCAACTCGCTTGGGGTCAACTAAAATTAGCTTAAGATCGTCTGGACTATTTTGATAAAGCAAACTAACAATAACTGAATTAACACAAACAGATTTACCCGAGCCAGTTGCTCCAGCAATCATCAAATGCGGCATCTTATCCAAATTAATATACTGATAATTACCAGCCACATCTCGACCCAAGACAATAGTGAGTGGACTGGTTCTTTTCTTTTTGAAATGCTGAGAATTAATTGCCTCCTTCAACCCAACTCCAGCCACAGCTTTATTGGGAATCTCTATTCCTACCAAAGATTTACCAGGAATCGGTGCTTCAATCCTAATCGGATGAGCAGCTAAAGCCAGAGCTAAATCATTGGATAAAGTTGTAATCTTATTTAGCTTAACCCCCTCAGCAGGCTTAAGAGTGTACTGAGTGACTGTTGGACCAACATTTACATCTGACATTTCAACATCAATTCCAAAATCAGCCAAAGTCTTTTTAATCAATTCTTTATATTTATCAATATCTCCAGCTGAAGGAGTCTCATTGCGAGACTCTAACAAATCAACAGGTGGAATAATCTTTATACCCGAACGCCGAGGCTTGATCAATAAACTAGTTTGAACTGGCTCGCCTTTTTCATCTGCTGATTCAACCCCATCATCAACAATTACTTTTTTAACAAATTTTACTTCTGCCAAATCATCACCTTCTATTGACTCAGCTTCTTCTCCAACCAGCTCTGGCTCTTTGTCTTCCTCCGCTTCGTCCTTCTCTAAAAATTCTTGGTTATATCTTCGCCAAACTAATTTATTTTTTAAATTTTTAAAAAATCCAAGCAAGCTACTAAAATAATTCCGAGCTGTCCCAGCTCCAGTTAAAAATGCCTTGATCGAGGTATTAAAAAGAATAATTAATGAAGCAATAAAAATTGCGATCAAAACAATAGTGCTCGCCCAGATCCCAGTCGCAACCCGAAGAGGCTGACTCAGAGCATAGCCAAACAAACCTCCACCTTGAGCTGTTAAAAAAACATCTTTAGCTTCAGTCTGAGAAATAGCCAAGTGTAAAATCCCTAAAAAGCTAAAAGTAAAAAGGATTAAACCCACAAAATGAGTCCATTTGATTTCATATCTTTCTGGAAAAAGTAAAGCAATCCCAAAAATTATTAAGACAATCGGAAAAAAGGCCTTACCCCAGCCAAAAGCATAACCCAAGCCAGTGTTTAAATATTCACCTAAACCCGAAGCCATGCCAAACATACTCAAAATTGACAAAAGAGCTAACGTAAAAAAACTAATTGCTAAAATACCTTTTTTAGCTTCTGGAGAGAGCTGTTCTTCCTTTGGAGAACTTTTTGACTCTTTTGGTTCTTTTTCGGTTTTTTCTGCTTTAGTTTTTTTAGTAGACCTACCTTTACGACTGTTTTTCTTGGTTTTTCTTGGCATTAGAGTAATAAAAAATTAGTTTTGTTATTTCTTTAATATTATACTATATTTTCAAAGAACTGCCCAATATAAAAAACGCTCCTCGTTGGGAACGCCTCTTGTCTTTATATATTACCAAATAAAAATCAAGCTGGCAAGAAATGTAACCAGACTAAAATCACCACAATAGCAATGATTAACAAACCAACAATAACCCAAACAAAACTTGGCAAATACAATCTTTTCTCATATTTTGCCCTGATCTCTTCAATTACTGCTGAATTAAAAAATATATTCATAACTAAATTATAGCAAATAAAAACGCCCGCCGCTATCAGATCAATAGCTTTGGGCGAAATGAACAAAAAATTAATTTCCCCAACCCGAATGTGAAGGCGGCTCACAGCCCGGTCGAGCTCGAAAGACACGGGCTTGACGCTGAGACCCAGACACCCGCTGATTATGCCCACGCACGGTGTCGGCGGCGTCTTCATAGGTTTCAAAATCTCCCAAGGGGTCAGGATAAATCTCGTACAGATTATCCGGACCCAAACGGGTCTCCCAACGTATTTGCTCTTTCTTCGGCATTGGCAACCTCCTCGGTTGTTATTATTGAAAAGTTCTTATTTAAGATAATACCCTAAAATCTAATATATGTCAAGGCTTTACTAAAACTAGCCTATATTTGACATTATTTAGACTTGTACATATAATAACTTAATTACTTTAATTTTTAAGAATTTTATGGCTCGCGACATTCATGAACAAATTGACGAAATAATCAAAGAAAAAGATAATATCCTAATTTGTTTACCAACCAATCCTAGCTCTGACGCTATCTCTTCGGGCTTAGCTTTGTATTCTTTTTTGGAAAAACTTGATAAGCGAGTAAAAATAGTCTCTAATAATTTTACTTTACCAGCTAATCACTCATTTTTACCAAAATCAGGAGAAATCAGTAAAAATCTAACCTCTTTAAGAGATTTTATTATTTCAGTTGATGTTAAAGAAAATAAAATTGAAGAGATAAAATATGATATTGCAGACGATAAATTAAATATTTATCTCAGTCCTAAAAATGGCTTTTTTACCAACCAAGATATAACTACCAGTGCTGGTAATTTTGCTTTTAATCTAATTTTTGTCTTAGACTCAATTGACTTAGAGGCGCTAGGTGAGCTTTTTAATGACAATGCTGACTTTTTTTACCAAACACCAATTGTCAATATCGATCATCATCCAGCCAACGAACACTTTGGTCAAATGAATTTGATTGATATTACAGCGACTTCTACCTCTGAATTAATTTATGAACTTGTTGATGAAATTAACAAAGACCTTCTTGATGAATATATGGCGACTAATCTTTTGACAGGTATTATCTCAAAAACTAAAAGTTTTAAAACCTCAACAGTTACTCCCAAATCATTAGCTATTTCAAGCTATTTGATTGATTCAGGAGCTCGCCGCGAAGAAATTGTTAAAAATCTTTATCAAACCAAAAGTTTACGTGAACTTAAAATCTGGGGTTATGCTCTAGCTAAAATCCAAGTTGACTCAACTAAACATATTGTTTGGTCAAACCTAACTCGTAATGATTTCATGAAAGCGGATTGTAAAGAAGCTGATCTCGAAGGGATCATTGACGAACTAATGGTTAACACTCCTAATACTCAAGCAGCTTTTTTGGCTTGGGAAAACGTCAACCAGCCAGGTATTTCTGCTCTTGTTTATACCCCACGTTATTTAAACTCTTTTGACCTTTTTCGGGATCGTCAACCAGTTGGCTCCAAAGATTTCACAAAAATTTATTTTGAAAATACTGAACTTGAACAAGCGGAAAACTTAATTTTAGAAAAACTCAAAACAAACCTAGCTGACTAAATAAAGTTGGCTAACTTTTTTTAGCTTAATAACCGGCTTTCAAAGTAAAAGTGCTTCTGGTATAATATTTTTATGGATACCCAAGATCAAAACCAAAAGCCTCAAGCTGCTTCAACTCAGGAAAAGCTCAAAGAAAAGCTAGTAGATATTGAAATCAAAAAACGTGAACAACTGACTGAGACAAAGGCTCGTGAACTAAATTTCGGCTATATGAATTTAGTTGGTTTTCCAATTAGCCCAGATATTTTGGGACTAATCGAAGAATCAGAAGCTAAAAAAATTAAAGCTTTAACTTTTTACAGAGACGACAAAAATATTAAACTCGGAGTAATTAACCCCGGTCTAAAAGAAGTCCAGGCTAAAAAAGAAGCATTAGAAAAAACTGAGCATCGCCCAGTTGATATCTATCTTATTTCAGAACATTCTTTTGAACGAGCTTTTGAGCTTTACAAAGCAGTGGTTAAAATTCGTGACGTAGAATATGGGGTAAAAATAACTGAAGAGGTCTTAAATAAATTTCAAGCAGAGATTGATAATTTTGACAAACTAGCTGAAAAACTAAAAGAAGAAACCAATTTAACCAATTTCATTGCTATGCTTTTGGCTTCAGCTAAAAACGCAGATGCTTCAGACATTCACATTGAAGCTGAAGAAGCAGAAATTATCGTCCGTTTTAGACTAGACGGTATTCTCCATATCGTGGCTCAACTCCCCAAGAAACAATGGGAAAAAATAGTTAGCAGAATAAAAATTCTAGCTGGTCTAAAAATAAACGTCAATACAGCCCCTCAGGACGGGAGAATTTCTATTTACATGAAAAAAGACAAATTAGACATTCGTGTTTCTACTCTTCCAACTGCTTTTGGAGAAAGTATTGTGATGCGTCTTTTAAAATCAACAGCCACTAGTATTGAATTTGAAGATCTGGGTATTCGCGGTAATGCCCTAGAAGACTTAGCTCGAGAAATAAAAAGACCCAATGGGATGATCATCACAACTGGTCCAACTGGCTCAGGTAAAACCACTACTCTTTACGCCATTCTCAACAAAATAAACAATGAAGGCAATAAAGTTATTACTCTCGAAGATCCTATTGAATATGAGTTACACGGTATTTCCCAATCTCAGGTTGATCACAGTAAAGACTATACTTTTGCCAATGGCTTACGCTCGATTATGCGTCAGGATCCAGATGTTATTATGATTGGTGAAATCAGAGATATTGAGACTGCAGACACAGCTATCCAAGCCGCCCTAACTGGTCACATGGTTGTCTCCACAATTCACACCAATGATGCAGCTGGAGCTATCCCAAGATTTTTATCGATGGGATCCAAGCCTTTTCTATTGGCGCCAGCCCTAAATGCGGTGATTGGTCAACGTTTGGTCAGAAAAATTTGTGAGCATTGTAAAACTGAGACTAAACTTGATGAATCAACCTTAGCTGAAGTCAAAAAAACCATAGAAGAAATCTCACCAGCTGCTAGTATAAAAATAGACCTAAATAATCTAAAATTTTATAAAGGTGCTGGCTGCCCTAAATGTGGTAACATTGGCTATAAAGGCCGAATTGGTATTTATGAAATTTTCTCTATGAATAAAGAGATTGAAAGCGTAATTCTTTCTCAAGAAGTTTCTGAATATCAAATGCGTGAAATCGCGGTTAAACAAGGCATGGTCACGATGGTTCAAGATGGCTTACTCAAAGCTTTGGATGGGATTACTACAGTTGAAGAAATCTTTAGAGTCGCTGCTAAAAAATAATCCACCGTTTGTTTTAGGTACACACATTTTGCACTCTCTTTAAAGCCTCATTTGGCGTAAGACCTTCTAGGGAGCAATGTTCTAAATTATTATATATATTATTCCACTGACG
>Ga0208769_1000284_pt1 | contig 26090 bp, 21 predicted proteins | sample AntAceMetag02UKC_FD_184768 | JGI IMG/M metagenome (GOLD analysis project Ga0208769, IMG submission 184768) | Saline lake microbial communities from Ace Lake, Antarctica- Antarctic Ace Lake Metagenome 02UKC (SPAdes) (version 2) | ecosystem: Environmental > Aquatic > Non-marine Saline and Alkaline...
CCACTCCTGTATCTTTTACTAAAGAAGCATTAGTAATAGCCCATCCTGTTTCGCCACCAATATATCCATCATCTGCAACGACAGTCCCTTTTACTGTAAAAGTTGTCCCATCCCATGATATACCTTTTACTAAAGCACCAACCGCAACCGATCCTACCCTGAACTTATAAACAGTATCTTTTCCCATCCATATACCGTTGCCTACTAAATATCCTGTAGGCAATGTTGATCCCATGGCAAAGGAAGGAGTAGTAGGGCTTAATAATACCGTATTGACTGCACCATCATATAATTTAATGGTAAGGTTATGCCCCTCGATAGCTTGATCACTTATTCTTAAATACTGGCTTGCATCTAATATCCCGTTACCAGCATATAATCCAAATTCATTTGCCACACTAAAAATACCATTCAGATTTCCAAGGCGTGTACGAACCGTTTGTCCTGTAGCTGGGTGGGCTGCCCATGATACTATTTGATGATAAGGGGAGTTCTCTGCCATATCTCCATCAATAGCATTGCTTTCAAGAAATCCGTTACCTGTTGTCCCATAATCTAAGGCAAGTGCTCCTATTGCTATTGTCGTTGCTGCTGTTGCGGCTCCTGCATTAGGGGCTGCTGATCTTGTAAAGTTATATGTTTGCGTTTTTGCAGTTGTATCAGTAGACACCCACGCAACTGTCCCCCAACAGTCTGTGATATCTAAAGCTGTTCCTGTACGACTAAATTGACGTAACCTAATAATATCCCCATCTACAAATACTTTAAAAGAATCAAATCCTATAAATGATTCCACTACCAGTGTAGCTACTGCTGATGCCGCTGGAACCGTAAATACTGCTGCCAATGGGGCAACTGATTTACTTATTATCTGGCCTCCTGCAAGAGCTTGCTCCAAGTCAGCGGTAAAGGATTTTGCATGTAGCTCCTCTGTATAGATATACCTAAAATCCGCTGCTCCAGCGTGGCTTATCCTCCATCCAGTTAGCTGACTTACATACGTTTCGGAAGCAACATTCCCATAAAGATCAATACCTGCATTAGTAGTTGCTAATTTAATATCTGTTTCTGCTGCACCATAGTATAGATAACAAGCTGCACTTCCTATTCTCATCAATGCGGAAGCACTACCTAAAGCATTACCATTAGCGCCAAAGTATAAATAGCCATCTGCTGTTGTTGCCCATAGATAATTAGCAGAGGCTCTGGTCATTTGTATTGCATGCCCTTTAAATTGTGTATTACCAGAAGTTCCTTCTATTACAACCGTTCCTGTAAGTGTAGGACTATTAGATAATGCTACCTTGGAATTTGTCGTCCCTGTTGTCCCTGTTACAGCGTTAAGATAATTAAGCTGTGTCCCTGTAGTACTAACCGGAACTATTCCTATTATAAAAGAAGGCATCTTGACCGGAAAGCCAAATACGGGGCTCTCTAAGGCCAGTAACGCTGCGGATATCAATTTTGTTGGTACTTCCATTATCTTAATCGTTTATAATATAATTTCCACTTTCATCTACTAAATAAGTAATACCATCTTCATCTACAATAAAAGTATAAGAAGAATCTACAATCTCTGGGGCCGGCACTTCTGGCTCTTCGACAATCGGACTTTCCTGATCAATAAATTTCTCAATCGTTTCAATCAGGAACCACTTTGAAGGATCTTCGCTGCTCCTCCCAATAACCTCTACTGTCCTTACCTCTTCCCCACCAAGATTAACAGTAATTTTAAGTGAGTTATTAAGAGATATCTGCTCATTAGCGAGCCCTGTGGATGTTTCTTCCTCTGCCTGTGGCAAAGGTACAATACTAGCAGGAGAAAATGTGCTTTTCCTCCAATCCATGTATATATATCGGTAAGAAATCTGAAACAATGTCTGTTGTAAATTGTTTATCTTCCTATTCTCCTGTGCTTCATAAATTACTATCGGAGGCATTTTAGGGGGAGCAGGAGCAAAATAGAAGTTTTCAATATTCATGGAATAATACGCTTCTTCAATAGAACACAATTCCTCCCACGTAACCCCTGCGACATCAAATCTCGGTTCTATATTAATATTGTAAGCTTTTGCTTTATAAAAACGAGTCCCGTTTGATACAATTTCATACATACTATAAGTCACCAAGCGATTCCATTCTTTTGTATTAGGAAAATAACCATAGCCAATGCCATACGCAACAGAGTTTTTAGCTCTCGCAATATCCATCTGATAAACAGGATTTTTATTATCCGTCCATATAAGTTTACCATGTACGACTTTTGCGTTATATATTTTATACAATTGATCGAAGCCTATGTTATTATCCCTATCATAATAAACAACTGTCTGTGTGCGATCATCAATATCTATTTCAATGATCCATGATGCGCCATAATGAATATCTATATAAAAAACATAGAGTTTTCTATTCTCTGCATCGATACAGTTACCGTTTAATAATATATTGGTTACATGGGATTCCCTCTCTGGATTAGCTGCCCCTGTCTCCTTTATAAACCTTACAGAATGGAAATGTGATTTCAGCGCAACCGATTTGGTTGTTACTGCACTATTGTATGCAACTGAGAAATATTTCGCTAAATTATTACTCATTATGTTGAATATATATTTTCCCAATCCGTGTCTTCTATCCCTGCAAATCCAGTAGGTGTTAACTCATGATCTATCTTATAGGCAGTACCCCTTATCTCATGTCTGTATTCTGCAACTCCGCTATCTATGTCTATAAAGATACTATCTTCTTCTGCGTTTATGCTCACTATTGATTTATCCCATGTAACGCCCCCGTCATCTGAGTAATCCATGTCGTACTGATATCCTCTAATCCCTTTCCGATATACAGTAAGCCCATCAGTTAGTGTGACTTTTAAATCAAAAATATCGCCTTCAGGGGTACTTGTCTGTATTAAACATTTTATAACATTCTCATTCTGTTGTGGGTTGCCTGCTATCGGAGTAAATGTAACACCATTATTTGTTGAACGGTGTATATCAGCCTGATGAGTACCAGATTCTTTAACAACAGCTAAGGCTATAGTATCAGTAACTTTAATAGCGTTTCCACAATCTCCCGCAAATTGGAGTGTCTTAGTGTAAGAAACAAAATCGTCATCGGTATAACACCAATCATAATTACAAATATATCCTATTCTCCCCGAACCAAGTATTACCATTTGGAAAATTGAATATGCTCCATTTGGGTAAAAATAACCTAAATCACTCCAGCTAGCCCCAGAGTTAACACTTTTCCATATATGACCACTTGTATCTCCTGCGTATATTACTCCGCTTCCTGCATCACAAACAGCGGTCCAGTTTCCTAAAGGCCCATTCACTGCCTGATATCCATCATTTTCAACACTTAACAAATATTCATCTGTACTAAAAATAAATAAATCATCTCTTATGTTAATTAAAGCATATGGGCTCCCAGAAAAGGAACCCTGTGCTCTTTCTGTCCAACTATCCCCATCGTTACTTGAATAAAAAAGTTTTTGATTTGGAGAGTCGGTTACTACCATTACATTGCTTGCATTTGAAGCGATTCCTACTATACCAACATTATCAACTAAGATACTGGTTGATTGTGTATAATTAACGACATATCCAGTATCAGTTCCGTAAAGTACATCTTCATTGTCGAGTTTAGCAAAACAAGTCGGATTGCCTACCCCTGCACTACCTTCGCTTGTAAAAATAACACCATCGTCAGTAGATTTTAGTATCAATCCAGAAGGAGCTGTCCCTGCAAGTAAAGCAAAATCTGCTACATCGGTAATTAATGTTATTTCATTTGAACTCTCACCGTATCCTATATCATTATATGCTCTAACCCTATAATAATAAGCTGTACCTGAAGCAAGTCCCGTAACCTCATAAGCTAAGACATCGCCTACATCCAAATCCTCATAGCCAACAATAAAGGAAGCAAATATAGCACTCGTAGATACGTCGAGTCTATACCCATCAGCACCCTCTGAAACCTCCCATAATGCGGTAAATGCGTCTACCAAAATATCCGTAGCATCAAGAGCTATTGGAGGCAATGGAGTCCCCTCTTCCTGCAACCAAAATAACCCCATCTCCTGTAATAGATCAAAGGCAGCATCATACTTTCCTCCCGGTAATGCTTTGAATCCGCTTGAATTATCTGCACCTGTATTTGGTGTGAGCCAATGATCCGTCCATGGCTCTTTCATTGGTCCTCCTGCGATTAATGCGCCTCCAAGAAATGTCAATAGTTCATCAATATCTGCCTCAACAGGGATGCGCCATCCTTCGGGAGCAAAATCCATTCCCATTGCCTGATCCCATGAATAAAGTCCTCCATAGATAGCCCTGTAATCTTCATCATCACCATAAACCTTGCTTCCAGCGTAATCTCCATCCCAATTCTTCTTCATCCATGTCTGACTGCCAATAGCCACTTCTTCATATCCGGAGTAAACAAACTGACCTCCAATAGCTCCTCCATAATAATAAAAAAATTCTGTGGTAACATCTATAAGAACAGGAATCTCCCCCTGTAATGTCTCTGCTCCTAAGTTTTCATTTTGAGTATCACTGCTCCCAATCCTTAAATTTAAAGCATCTGGATAGTCATTCTCAGGCATTAACACAGGAGAATCATCCGTATTAAGCCCCCCTATTAGGCGTTTTATGTTTTTAAACTTAGTCAATTAGCTTGTGTTTTTAATTGTTTCTTCAAGGCTGATCGCTGTTGTGCTTTTTCACTTGATTTTGTAACTTATCCGAATGGTGCCTGTTTTTCGATAAATCTCTTAAATGCTTATCCCATCGTTCAGATATATTAATAGCACTCCCAATATAAATTCGTTCAGGTTTAATCTTACTTTGTATTTGATATATTCCAGATTGTCTTTTCATCTTTTTGGAACCTGTGTATAACTCTGGTATAGCATTCTAAGGTACTCATCTGCCGTAAATATCGATTGGAATGAGGTTAATGCAGCAACAGATTCTTCGTGCTCCCTCTTTGCCCTCTCCTTTGTATTGTAAGCCACCCTATTGTCATTCTCAATAGATGACCATATAATATACGACCTAAGTGCGGGGATGGCTTCTCTTGGCACCAGAGAGGATCCATCTGTCTTCAATCCACTACTCAAATATTCAAGAACAATTTCTCCTCTGTTAATGGGTCCGGAGAATGCTATCTGCCCTTCTTCTCTGTCTATGCGGAAAAAATTAGTATCGATGCCACCAGGTAAACCATACAATCCCCCAACATAAGCTCCATTTTTAAAATGGTCTGAGAAAAAGATTGAATTAGATATGCCCTCCTCATCTCCACTATCCGTATTCCCTACTTCCGTTCCATCTTCAAACTCCCTTGGGAGTAGTATGCTGTCATTTTTTGTTATTACCCTGAGTTTTCCGTTAATTGGTATTCCAATTTTCAGCCAATCCACATAATCGCCAGGCAAATCAACAGTCTTCCCATCACTCATACGTAAATATACGACTTCGAGTGAAGATAAGTGCCATAATGAAAGTTCACCGAAGCCCTCTATTCCCAACTGTACATAGCGTTTATAATTACGCATCGTATAATCATTCATCCTGTTCAGAATACTCATAACGATATATCTCATCGTTACTAACCCACTTGTCTTTGGCGAAACTAAACTCATCTGTCTATTGTATTACTTTATCATTCGCAATATCCGGTGCTTGTTTCTTACTCATAAGATCAATTACCTGACGTACTAAAATATCATCAGCCATACCGGGAATAACTATATCATCATAATCATCCATCTCTTCAATCGGGACTATCAGCATAACATCAATACTTGCTATCTCCCCCACCGTGACAGGTAATCTCTCAATCTTTAACATGTGGCTCTCTTCTCCGGCACCTGTACTTAGGCTGTTTTGTTCGAGTCTGTATGTAGGAGTTGAGTCCATAGCATCCACATCCAGTTCAGCAAACACCACGTTTGCCGTTGCTTCTATGGGGGCAAATACATTTGAAGTATCATCATGGTCAGCAACTTGTCTAATTCCGGCTCCATCAGGCAATTGCATTGGAGCAAATGGGAGTAAAGCATTGGCAACGAGTCCTACCTGTGTCTCCATCTCAATCTCATACGTCTTGCTCCAAGAGTCCAACTGGCTGAAATCACTGAACTTCTTCCCATTCTGCCATGCGTTAAGCACTGTCTGGTTAAAAGCATCGGACAAATGTACCTTGACAATCTCAGGATGATACTTTCCCTTTCTGTCTCCGGCCTGATCTCCCTCAAACCAATCGATCACTGCGTCAACAATATTTTGCTTCTTCATATTATCCTTGTTTTTGCTTTAATCCTGAATACTGCACAATATCTGACTCCCTAAGATTAACTCCAATATATTCAAGAATCATCCGAATAAGAACGATATCCTCATCTTGAGGCCACTCAAATTCTACTGAATTAGTAGCATCATAAGTTATGTACCCATCTCCTGTTACATATACAAATGAAGGTTCTCTAGGCCATCTCCAATAATAAAAGTCAACACTGGTAATTGTTTTGGGATAGATATAAATACCATCCTGCCTCATTACGCCTATCGGATCCTTCACTGTAGGCCGTTTGGTGTAGTTTCCCCTGCGTTCTGCTGCTTGGGCATCTCTTAGTATCTCTACAGGACGTGGAAGCTCTGTGGCTACCTTATTGATTGTTTTAGAGTATCTATAAACAACAGTATCCCTATGAGCATAATCAGAAGGATATGGGAGAACTCCACCTGTCACAGGAGTATTTGAAAGATCCATCTTAAAGGCTTTCATGTCGTCCGTATTCTTTATCGTTATGTCGATGTGCTCAACCGGAACAGGACTACCGGGACTATACCCCTCTGGCAATCCATACTTCTTTCTATACAGGTCGATGTTGACAACTTTTATGAGCAATTTAAACCTCTCGGGAGTTATAATATTTCCAGCGAAATCTTTATTGCAGATGAAGCGTAATAATTCGTATGATTCGAATAAGGTCATCTTATTGATTTTTTAACTAATGTGTTTTATATAAAATAACTATTACTCCTATAGCCACTATTAAAAGAATCTCAACCCACCAACCAACTATAAATCTAATCGGTGTCTTAACAACTTGAAATATCTTAAACTTCGTTTCCATTTTCATTCTTCATTCCTCCCTCCTCTTTCAGTTGTGAACTGAAATATATTACTGTTCATTACCTTAAATCTGGCATTGAATCCTTCATAAGCTTCTTTATATTTATCAGCAGTAAGACAAACAAAAGCATCAAGCATGGTCTCGGTATTCTCTCTATATAGCTCAACTGATTTTTTAGTGGCAAACTCATCCAATTCAGAATCAAGTTTCCCAAGTCTATAGCCAAAGACTCCTGCACCAGAGGCGCAAACTAATATGGTCACGCAAAGAGATACAACAGCATTTTTATACCACGCCTTAGTTTTTTCTAAAGCATCGAGAGCCTTTTCTGCTTTTGTAAAAAAGATGTCTTCCCGCTCACTCATGATTATTTCCCTTTCAGTCCTAATTTAGTGGGAATATTTTTATCTGCAGCACTTGTCAGCTTCTTAAAGATAGCCTGACCAGAGAACCCAAGGATCAACGCTGAGACTAATGTTATAGGATAAATAAGCACTAATGCCTCCCTGATAAATACTAGGGTAAATCCTATAAGAATATTCAAGGCAAAAGCAACAATATTTGTCTTTCTGAATATCTTCCATTCAAATTCCGGTTTTGGATAAACACCGTTTAACTGAAATCCAAGATAGATCAAACTACCTAAAAATACTGCCAAATAAAGTTCTACCATAATTACCTCCTATTTTGTTATACTAATTTTATCGTTAATCATTATAAATTTATTACCCCTCATGTTGATCGTCTGGACAGAAGTAGTAAAGCTCTCTTGCGACCCATAACTTGTTCCTTCTGAATTTGTGGCATAAGCCCGGATATAATAAAGAGTATTACTACTCAACCACGACAAGACACAAGTAAATGCCCCTGTGCCACTTCCCGCAGGTACTATATTGTCGGATGTGGTGGGAGTTTCTGACGTTGAATAACATACGCCCCTAGTCGTCACAGAGCTTCCTCCATCGCCTGTTACGTTACCGCCCACGGCAGCATTAACAGAAGTATAAGTAGGTGTAGCCGTTGTTACGGTAGGAGCTGTTACTGCAACTTGATTTGATATTGTAATCACCTCGTCATCATATACCTCTGAACCATCAGATGCAGTGGCTCTAACAGTAACCGTGCCATCAGTGACAGCCGTAATTGTACTGTCAGCTATAGTAGCAGAACCAGTTCCATTAGTTACTGTCCACACATGATTAGGATTTGAGGCATTTGTGGGAAGAGTAGCTGACTGCATTACCAATGAGCCATTATCTACAGTAATAGTAGTGGCTGCTCCGGCTCCACTTACCGTTATATTGGTAACAAGGATTCCAGCATCTTCAGTAACAGTACCATCTCCAAAAATTACCTTTGACGTAAAAGGAGTCAGGGTAAAAGTTGTAACAGTGGTCCCATCTATGTCCTCCATTACTCCCGTTGACGGTGTAGCTGTAAAATTTTTATCAACAAATGTATCATTGTACTTAAAGAAGAGTTCGTCCATACTCGAAGCTGAATAGTCTGAGGCTGTGGAGCTCTCTCCATAGTCGCCATCTCCATCAAATTTTGATTCAAAACCAGCCAGATTATAGTAATTATACCCACCTCCCCATGCTTCGTCTATATTCATTATATATGAGTCAGTATTACCATCAATTACTATCGGGTAGGCATGTTTATTATCATCGATAGAACCCTGCCTATATGTCTGGTCAGAGTAAGGATCTGTAAATAGAGGCAAGTCTGCTGCTCCAAGCTTTGAAGCCAAGGTCATTGTAAAGGCACGATCATAGCTACGATTCATATTATTTGTAAAATTACCTGTCACTAAAATATTATCATTAATAACATGGCCTCTTGCTCTGCCATCAACCGGAGCACTCTCAGAAAATACCAAGATACCCATTGCAGCATTAAAAACTGTATTATTAGTTACTGTAGCTTCCTGACATGAATTAATAAATAAGCCGTGTCCTCCACAAAAAGCAATTGAGTTGCTGTCTATGGTAACAAGATCATCTCCATCTGTATATATACCATTTGCTCCGGTCCAATCTTCTTCGTCAACACCATTTCCAAGGCCGTAGGGTTGAGATGTTACGTGCATTATAATATTGTGCTTGATCTCTTTACCATGTTCACGACCTCTGTAAGAATACATTCCTCCACCATCTCCGGCATTAAGACAAATAGAGTCTAGGAAGTTCCATGAAATATCCATATCCTCTCCGGCCCACCTGATACCGTCATAACCACAATGGGTAATTCGGCTCCTGGTTATTTGTGAATAATCAGCTTCAAGATGTACTCCTATCATATTATCCCATCCTGGCTTTCCTAAACCTATAGAATAACCTGACCTTGTAATTGTATCATTACTAATAGTAGTATAGCTACAGTCATCTGCAAATATTCCAATATCATTCGAGTCACTTATATTGCTTTCATCTATGGTAATATGGGTGGATGAGCTATTTGCTAATACACCGTACTCCCCTGAGTATTGAATTTCACAATTATTAACATCAACATAATCACAACCCGTTATTGTGAGGTTAGCATAATTAGCTCCTTCTATTCTTAAATTTTCAATTATGATATAATCAACATTATCCACTATGACTGCTTCGTCCCTTGATGCCGATGCAATTACATGGTTTGTTGGGCTATCAGCACAATAGATATAAATTACATCATCAATTATTGCCCAATCTCCATCCTGTACAAGAAAGTCAATGTGATTTTGTAGAAAGTATCCATAGCCGTCTGGTGGTTGATCCATACCACTAAATGTTATTACAGTTCCACTAATACCACTTATTTGTCCTACTCCATTTCCTCCTTGATGAATACGAGCCACTATTTCAGCCTCAACACCAGCATCACCTAAGTCAGAAGGAAAACCTAAAGCACCCATCTCATCATCATCCACAGTCGTAGATGACCAACTTTCTCCTATGGGGACATCACTAGGCCAATTATAATACTGAGACATATAAGGGAACCTTCCTTTGGGTCTGTTTTCATCATCGAAGACAAATACATTAGGATTAGTTTCTGATGTAATCGCTTTATGGTATATGTTGCTACCATCTGATGTCCAGCTAGTCAATACCGTGAATCCTGATATTGTAGGGAGAGCACCTGTGCCATAGTCCCCATAATAAATTTCATTGCCACTTGTCCCTGAATTATCAATAGTTAATGTTTCATACCAAACATCACCACGTTTGAATAATACACTATCACCGGGAGAGGGGGCCTGAGTATTAACATAAGTTATTGTTGCCCATGCCAAAGCAGTAGTAAGTCCTGAGTCACCGTTATCGCCATCAGAGCTGCTAACATAATAGGTCTCTGCATTGGCTATCGAGCCTATAAACAGCAATAATATAAATAAGTATCTTTTCATAATTTTATTCATAAGGTGTCCCTCCACTTGCTAACCATGACCTTTCAGCACTTGATATTGCTTTTCCCCAAACACCTACTTTCTTAATACGACCACCTAAAAACTCATTACCCGTATCCCCTCCAATAAACATAGTAGAAGGATTAATACTTGTATATGCGTCCTCGTTTGCACTGCCAGCCGCAATATTATTCCTATAGAAAGTAATCACCTCTGCATCCTTTACCATGATAACAGAGTACCACGTACTTGCGGTCCACGTTACTGTAGTCCCTTCAGTAGCCACACCACCTATATACCAACGCATTTGATAGTCTGGTGGGGTATCATCACCTAAGTAGAACGCCCAACCGTTATAAGTACCCATAATGTTCTTCGCTGCTGCCGTAGAAACATCTGTTAAGTAGATAAAGGCAGAGACCGTAAAATCACCTGCTCTAGTAACAGCCCAATCAGCATGATCAGGCAAGGTGATAAATTCATCTACAGCATCACAAGCAAATCCATCGGTGCTATAAGTACCATTTGTAGCCGTTGAGTTATGAGCACTCTCAGTATCTACAATAGTTCCACTCTCTTCATGAATATCATACCATGATATTAGACTTGTCTGTATAGTAGCAGGAGCAGATGATCCACTTGCAGTTCTCTGACTTGAAATAATTGAAGTAAATAGATCCTGACCGCTTAACGAGATAGTCAGAAATATAGCCAGCAATAATATAAATAGTTTTTTCATTCCATTGTCCCTCCAATATCCCACCTGTCATTACCACAATATTTAGCAAAAGCCCATCCGTATTGAGTATTTAGATAAAGCGAATCTAATGGTGCATGGATAGTTACTCCTGCACCTTCAGCAAAATGAATTATTCCAGCTCCGCACATTTCAAAGTAAACTACTTGCTCCTTAACGAAAGCTACATCAGCATTAGGAGGTATTGTAATCTCGATAACTGTTGCCTTTGTTAGATATAATCTTCTACCTGCATCAGTTAATACTAATGTATGTGCATCTGTATAGGCAGCCGTATCTGGGAGTAGTTTAACATAATAATCATCACCATCTATAGCATCCGCAGCCGTAAAATAAGTATCAAGCATATCTGCCGTATCTGCATCCGTTATTATTCTGGCACTTGCATTAGGTAGTGTAAATGTTTTCTCTGCTGCTAATGGCCCGGTGAACTTAGTAAATCCATTGCCCGTCCCTCCGTAAGCAGACCCTATGATCTGAGTCAGGGCAGCACTTCCGTTAAAGTTATTGCCGTAAATTGCTCTTGTTGTAGCCAATACCGTTGCTTTCCCTGCAGTAAGACTTGTTGCTGTACCTGATATATTAGTCCCAATTAATGCTGATGGAGTACCGAGTGCCGGAGCTGTTAAAGTGGGAGAAGCACTATAGACAAGGTTTGTTGTTGTCGTTCCAGTAGTTCCTGTGGCTGCATTAAGATAGTTGAACTGCGTACCCGTAGATGTTACTGATACCGCACCTAATGTAAATGGAGTAGGTATTACTACTGTTCCAGTGAATGTAGGTGATGCTACTGGTGCAGCCCCAGCCCAGGTCAATACCCCACTGCCGTTCGTAGAGAGAAACTGCCCATCAGTCCCATTTGTGATAGGAAACTGAAAGATTATTCCCGTCCCTGCCACATCTGCTACTTTTATTTGCGCAGTGCCACTTGTCGTCCCATATAAGGTGATAGACCCTGACGATGTACCCACTTTCCCTACATAGAGAGGATAAGTGTAGCTGTTAGTGTATTGCGAAAATATTGCAATACTCATAAATACCGTAATCAATGTTAATAGTATCTTTTTCATAATCTTTGTTTTATATCTTCTCGTTCACTCATGTTGTTTTATTTTAATAGCCAAGTCAAAGTAAAGTACCATGCAAATACTGCAAGGGATGTGAGCCATAATATTAAATGTAGTTTATTCATTATCTTTTTATTTAGTTTACTTTAGTACCATAATCACTAAGTTATTACTCCTTTTCCATGAGCATCCATAAATGCCTCAAAAGCATCTGTAATTATATCGGCTTCGGCTTTAGTAAAATACTTTCCTGTGAATGATATAGCGTATTGTTTGCTTGACCATGTAGTAGCAGTTTTTCCGACAAAGAAGTTTCCACCATACACCGCAAGCTGACCATCGGCCCTATCTATCAAGGTGACTTTATTTTTATCAACTCTTTGTGATACATCATTTCCTGTAACAATATACATCCCTTTTGAATCAGTATTTGCAGGACGATCTTCAACTGCCGGATCATTCCTATTAATATCCCAAACAAGCACATCACCAGCTATTCGAGTCCATATAACAGTTTGGTCAATATTACAACCAAAATCAGGAGTAGTCTCTTGTACGTTTGTACGAACATATATTCCATAACTTGCATCTTCAATTAAAAACTTTACTCCCTCTGTTAATGGGTCATAATTAGTATCTAATGCCTGATCTGTCCCATTCATCTCGTACCCTTCAAATTGTGTAAATGTAGGTGCACCAACTTTAGTACAATCATGTGACCTTTTAACCAAATTCCTCAATCCACTTTCTCCTGTTTCCTCTCCATGTAATACAATCGTATCAAATCCATCAGATAATGAGTCTAATGATAACCCATCCTTCAAAGTTTTTACAAGATTATCAATTATAAATATCTCACTTTCTGATAATGGAGTTACAAGACCGTTAATATATGCTAATGTTTCGGTTTGATATACATATTCAATCTCACTACTCCCATTATAGTTTTTAATTAATCCTTTATTGCCTAATAGATAACCCGTATTCTCCCATTTAGTAGTATCGGGGTTATAATTAGTTGCTGTTATTTTTAAAATTGATGGACGATTAAATACCACCTCTGGAAACAGAATATTCCCATATATAACTATTGAATCAAAAACCCACGTATCTCCATCATCAGAACTAACCCATTTTTCAAGATTACCCCCAATTAGCCCCTCATTCTTGCTTGATATTAGATAATATTCTAAATTTCCATCATCATTAACAATTAAAGCTGGAACTCCGTTGTTATTCATTCGGGTTGTTGCGCCAATGGCTTTCTTTACCCATGCTCCATCCTCATATTTTAATAAATAATAAGTATGGTCACAAATACCTGTATCATCATCACCTTCACAAAATGGAATATATACTTTATTACTACTATTAAGTGAGGCTGATGTTATCACAATAATTTTAGCCCCTGAATCATAAATTTTTATATCCGTTACAGTCAATATAACAGGAGGAGTTAATACATTATCTTCATAGTCCTTCCATGTAGTACCATCAAATTTAGCATAATAAATATGAGGTTTATCGTACAATTTAGTCATATATCCGCAACTTGTAGCATGAACAATGTCGCCCTCTCCTTTATCAAAATGCCAATAAGCAAATTCCTGAAACACTTCAACAAAAGCACCCCAATTTGCTCCACTATCCGTTGTTTTTACATAACCCCATCTTTCCTGATCCACGTCAGTTGTTCTTTGATGAAAAAGATAGATTGTGCCATCCGAAAATTGGATTGGCTGTGGATAAGTACCTCCCGTTGGACTTGCCATCGCTGTCCATGCTGTTATATCTTCTGGATTTGTTGATTTTGCATATTGAATATCGGACGTAACTGCACCATAAAATATATGGATATATCCAGAAGAGTCTATTAAAATAGAAGGATAGCAATGACCTAAATTAGTATTTACAATAGGATTTGTCCCTACAAAAACAGGATCAGACCATAATTTAGTTGCTTCTGTATAAACCATAATATAAGAATCAACATCATTCCCTTGATATATTATATATACCTTACCCTTATAATACTGTGACCGTGGATGACCAATTACACTCCCTAATAAGCCTGCTGCCTCATGAGTAAAATAACCAAACATTGGATCAAGATCATTAGTATATTGAAGTGTTCTCTTTAAATATTCACCAATTCTCGGAGTTGCCCATGAATAAATCTCATCCAGATAAGTTTGTTGATTTACAGAATTAGTAACCGCATGAACAATATTTATATCTTTATAGTTTGCATTAAGCCAATAATCAATATTATCCTGATTTAATTCCAGTGAGTGCCAGTCAGTAGGATTACTTGCGTCATAATGTGTTATATCCTCTCTCGCAAAATCATTCCATATTATTTCATTTGATCTATCCCATTGGCTATCAAGTGCAAACCTTACCAAAGCATCACATAAATTAAAATTATCAGCGTTGCCAATAACATTTTTTTCAAAAGTATATGCCTTATACGGATATGTAGCTGTATTTGGAATGCTTGGTGAGGATACTGGACTGCCGTCATCAGCATAAGGAATATATAGATAGACAGGCTCATTAGGTAATGCTTTATATAATGAATAGCCATTATTCATTGAATATTTTCCGCCAAAGGCTCCATAACCTGTTGAATCACCACTATGAACCATAGTCAGATGATACCCATTTCCACTGGAATCATTTATTGCTAAATGTGAAGAACAAGGCCAATGAGCAACTAAATCAGAGTCGTCAGGGAACGCTTCGTGATTATAACATTTTAAATCATCAGCATCACTTAATATTCTATGAAAGATATAAGTATCAGAATGAGAAGATAGTGCTGGTTTAGTTGAACTAGCTCCGGTTGTCGCATTTCCATTACCTATATAAAACTCCATATCATTACCTAATGCTGGAAATGATCCCACAAAAGCTGTATCACTCCCAATCTGAGTCCTGTTTATAAAGAACCTTACTTTTTTTGTTGTCTGGTTTATATCTAACCTTAAATAAAGATCACCAGAAGTATTAAAAACAACATCTGACTGAATTAAAACATTCGTTTCACTCGAATAGGCCAGTGCCAATAATTTACCTGTTGTTTGATTAGCTCTTATTCCATACTGACCATTATTGGCAGTCAAACAAATCTTCCCAAATAGATTAAATTCTGATGTTGTTAAAATTGTTTCACTCTTAACCCATCCACATATTGTAAAATCATTGTCTCTAATATCCAATACTCCATTGTCGGAAAATTTAGCATATCCGGCTGCTGTTGGCTTTTTATAATAAGATGGTAGTAATGTTGGTGTATCCCCCACACTTGCAGGAAGCGTTAGGTCGTCTCTCCCCGTTGCTCTTAATGTAAGACTGTCTTCATCGTATAGGTGTTGCGCCCAGTAACTACTCCACGAGAAACTACTCGCACAAGGGACTTGTGGTCCAAATCTTCTTAGTCCTATTTGATTAAGTCCCATGGTTAACCTTGTTTAAGGAACCAAACTTTGAAAGTACATCCTTGTTGCGGAGTTAAGAGAGTATATCTCCCCTCAAATGGAATATTCAGAGGATAGGTGTATGTGAGATATTTAGCTGCGACGGCTGCTACTACTCCTTCTACATGTCCACTAGGAGGCGTTATCTGTTCTGACATAGCCCCCATTGTCCCTCCATCATCATCAAGGCTCATAAAGGCTGTTACAATCCTATCACCTAAATCATGTGCTGTACTGGTGATGATGTCCCATACCTCGGGGCTTCCGGCACCACCATTGCCTACTGCTGCATCTTGAACTGAACTATTAAATCCCATGACTTTACATTTTTACGTACATACTCACTAACAATATTGAGCATAAAATTACGATATTATTTCTATATAAAAGAAATGCAGGATATAAAATCCCGCATCTCCTGACATGAAAACACCTAGAATCGAGAAATAGAGTTATTTTGGATCGCCTTCAGAATCGACTTTACCAGTTAGTAAGACTGCTTTGATATCATCCTGAAAACCTGTATCGGCTTTATATAAGTTAAAGAGTGTGTCCAATGGTGTAGTCCCAACAGTTACCCTGCAAAGACTCCTGCCTTTCTTCTGCCCTTCTACTGTCCAGTACCACATCTTATCGGCAGGGACAAAGCGTAGGAGGTGCTTGTCAATAACAGACTGTATATCAATGCGTATAGCCATCTCTGCATCATGCCCTTCCATGTCTGCCATGGCTAAGAACTTATCGAGATTACCGGGTTTAACCATCCTATCATCAAGGGCTACACGTACCTGTGCATCCTTTAGATTATCAACATTGGCAATACCCATGGCTTTTGCTATGTTCCTGATCTTTTCAACAGACAATCCCTTATCTGTATCGTAAACAAGGGTATCTACCTTTGCAGATTTCATTTTCTTTTCTGCTCTCTTTTCTGCTTCAGATACAAGGTCCTCGAACATGAATTTTACAATAGGACCCTGGTTATCTCCTTCTTTACAGTAGGGAGACTTTTTGAGTAAGAAAAAGATCAATTCAATATCATTACGTTGTAAAAAAGTAGAGCCTTTGAAGTTAAACTTCCTCGGGGTATATCTTTTTTCTCCCCTGTCAAGAGTTATCTCGTTCTCGAAATATCTCCATACCTCTATCCCTGAATCGGTTTTTACATCAGCTTTTAAGTCAAATGCAATAGAGTTTGGTTTGTCAGGTCTGCGATTATGCTTTAACCTGCTCTTAACAATCCTCGCTGGAGGATAAACTAACTTTACTGGAAATTTGCCGTGGAAATGTTTTTCAATTGCCTTAATCTCTGTTGGAGATAATTTGTACCGCTCATTATTCTTTTGTAACATATCAGTGATTTTTTAAAGAGAATAGGAACAGCCATAAAGACTGCTCCCTCTCCTATGGTTAAATTATTAGCTTGCTTCTAAGAGAACAAACTGGTTTCCTCCACGGAAATGTGCACCTACATGGCATCTCTGATAAGTATTCCTACTATCAAATTGAGTAACCTTCAGTCCTTCTCCTGCTCCACCTACCTGCCATACTTCCATTCTACGGCTGTATTTTCCAAGGGCACGATATCTTGTGCCAATAGAATCAACCATATTACCGGAAACAGGGTCTTTCTTCTTATTGATAGGCATAAACACACCAAGATTACGTGCGCTGTAACCGTCTGCTCCGTAGAGCTTCTTGTTATTAAATACACCCATTCTTTTTAGTAAGAAAGTCCTTTCTGATTTACACAGATAAGTAAAGTTCACCGATGCACTAAGAGCATCGTTCTTGTTGAACAACACATCGTTAACAGCCTGTTTTGCAAACTGTATGTTGGTGTTAGCGAAGTATGTTTTTAATGAGTTCTCAATATCCTGATGAAGAGCTATTCCAAGTAGCCCGAGGATATAATTACCTGCAAACTCCCTGTCGAGGGTGTTATCCATGGTATCAAACTCATCAACATCAAATGCTCCTGATGTAGAAGACTGCTCGTTACCTACTCTCCTGCAATAAGGAATAAGACCTTCTGTGGTCTTGATTGCACCATAAGTAGGATCAGTAATTGCAGTGTTAGTTGTCCTTTTACCCCAAAGCAGAGCACCGTCAATACGGAGGGCCATACGATAATCAATGTCGATCTGCCCTTTGAAATAGTATGCTGGAAGTGCCTGTCCTTTACTGGTAATAGTGATCCAATCCTGATTTACCATCTCAGTTCCGGTTACTCCAATACTTTCCTTGATGATCTGTGCGTCATTATCATACTCCCATGTACCTGATACGGCTCCTGTTGGCTGTCCTGATGCCTCGGCATAAGCGTTGGAGAAGATAACAAGCTCCATCCCTGCTGTAAGTGCAGGAAATTGATCTGTTACCTCATTAGGAGTTACCGTTACTACGGGTGCGCCCGGAACAGTGATATCAATCCCATCGGGAAGAACAGTTCCAACAACTTCATTAGGGAACATAATTTGGTCATTCTCCCTTAAATAGAAATTGTTGTTTACGTCAAGATCAGTTGGATCAAGCGTGAATTGAATAACTGCGCCCACTGCGGGTTGTATTACTATATCAAGTACGTGAATTACCTCATGGATATGATTTTCTTCATAATGTCCATAAGTGTCATTTGCAACCGGCTTCTCAAATCCCATGGATCTGATTAGCTGGAAAAAGGATGCTCCCTGATCTCCAAACCTGCTAAATAGCACGTTGAGTTTTTCCGGTTTGTGAATATCAAATCCGGATACTATGTCAGAGGAATATATTTGAGCAATAGCTTCTGGTCCCATTGTTTCTAATTTTTAAAATGAATGCTATTAAAATACATTGCCTCTTGTGTTACTGTTTTAACGATTCGACTCCATATCGAATGCTTTGTCTCTCTGTTGTTCTTCCGTTAAAGGCTCTCCTATTACGTCTGGCTGGTCTTTATTGGAAGGTGAAGGATTATGGTAAACTTTAAGGTATTCTTCATCCGTCATACTACGGGCACGCTCAAATACGGTGTGCACGATAGATGGGAGATTGTCATTAATGTAACGACTCCTCATAAATGTAGCAACGCTAGTGACATTTGCTTCATTAACTTCCATTTGGTTGCTAACTGCGTAATCAAAAGCATCTTTCATAATAGCTTTCTGTGCCTCCTCCGGTATTACGAAGTTGACAATAGGCTCTTTAGAGTCCTTGATAGGGATCGGTAGTTTTGCAAAGACCTCTCCAATTTTTTCATTTACCTTAGCCCATGATTCCTTCTGAGTCTTTTCAATCTCAGGAGTCCATTTCTTACTTGCGCCCGGCATTTCTTCCGGCTCTTCTGGCATTTTGATCTTCTCTTTGAGAGATAACAGGCTCGTCTTAGCTTTCTTTGCGTCTGAGGATGCGTCCATCATTCGCATGTCATAGCTGTGTCTAGCACTGTCAGCCTCTTCCTGAGTAATCTCTTCTGCCTCAACTTTCTTAGGGTCAAACTTACTTTTGTCCAAGTTGTATTTCGTCTCGAAATACGCACGTACTTTTGGTTTGTCGTTTGCCCATTCAGGATTTTCAACAATATGATTCAGCACCAAAGCATCCATGGTATCCATGTTTGCAATATCGGTAGATGAATTTAACTGATTGAAAACATCAAAATTACTGATCTTTGTTTCCCTCGAAAACTCATTAAACTTAGCTATGTCGTCACTGGCAAAGCTGTGTTTGGGCTTAATGCCTAGCTTAGTTGTAAGGTCCAAGTTCGCCTCTCTCAGGGTCTCCAGTTCCTTTAGTCTCTCAGGTATCTTTGCATTTTTAAAATCCTCAACTGTCTGAAACTGATCTCCGAACATCTCGTTCAGCATGCCAGCTTTGATAGTCTCTGGATTTAGTACGTCCTTTTTTTCGTCCGGCTTAATCTCATCCGGTTTAATCTCATCGGGCTTGATTCCGTCCGGCTTGATGTCATCAGGTTTTATGTCGTCTGGTTTAATTCCCAAATTCCCTTCCGGACCCTTGACTTTATTTATAATTTCTGCCGTTAACTCCTCATTACCGAGGATTGAGTCAAATTCTGCATTACTGCCTGGTTCTGCCATTATTGTCTGCTTTTATTAGGTTTTACAAATATATGTAATTTTAAGCAGTAGCCTGTGCCGGTTGTGTGGCTCCTGCTGTCTTCGCTACATCGGTAAGGATTCCCATTTGAGTTTCTTTTCCCAATTTTTCCATTTCCCGGTTATGTTCTTTTTCTTTATATTTATCATCAATCGCTGCCTCAGCCTCGTAAAGCTCAATTGCCAACCTTTTTTCCAACTCAGCCTCATCTGCCTTTAGCTTACTCTTTAGCTTGTCAGATTCTTGTTGTCGCTTGCCATCGAGTTGCATATTTTCTCTTTGGAGTTTAAGCTGTTTTTCCTCGTTCTTCTGTATCCTGTAATTCAACATTGCCTCTGCAACTTTTAAAGACCCGGACTCAAGTAACCTCTCGATCATCAAGAAGTCTGGAAGAGAAATCCCTTTCTGCCCATCCTTACCTGGTTTCATCGCATTTATCGCTGCCTGTTTTATTGAATCCTTCCTCTCCTTGGTAGGACGTGCCTCGTACTTGATAGAATAATTCGCATCTACCGTATCCGCTCCTACGCTTATAATCTGCACTCCCTGCTTCCCTATTACTGGCATATACCCCTTATAAGCCTCTTTGTCGTGTTTGATAAGTAGTTGAAGCCTTAGAGATATATTCTTAGCTGTTTTCTCTTTAATGGTGACGTATGCGCTATAAATAGGTCTGAGAGCATTGTTTGTTGCTGCAAGGGCAAGCTCTGAGCCTGCTACTGATTGTTCCGGGTTAGGACTTGAGGCATCTGCAATCTGGTTTATTCCAGTAAGCTCCCTTATTGCCTCTGTGTTAATCTTAAATACAGTTACAAATTCAGCAAGCTGTGTCCCTATCCCTCCTTCAAGCTCCTGTATCGGTCTGTATCCTCCCGGTGTATTTGGAATACCCTTATGTGTTGTGGCTTTGAAAATAAGATTACCTGTCTGTTGTCGTATCTTCAATAACTCCAATGGCTCCATCTTATTCCCTCCCAGCTTCATGTTCTGCAATGCTGTGAACTCAATAGCAACTCCCGAGGGTGCAGCTTTAGCAATAGCATTTTGAAGTCTATAAAAGGCAAGTGCCATCTGGTGTAGATGAGGCTCTGCAAGGTCAACGAGCGATCTGTAAGGAAGTTTATAGAGGTGATATGATAGTTCTACTTCTTTTTTGCCCGGGCGAGGGATGTCGTACTGCATTCCAAAATCATAAGAAGTGTCCGTTCCTACTATCCACTTGCACTTGTAAACAGTTTTAATATCATACTTTTTTGTTTTCCTAGTCTCCGTGTCATATACTTTCCCCCACTTCTCGTTGTATGAGAGCTCATTTCCATATTTTGTTTTTCTCTTGGTGCGATACTCGCTATTTACGCTTTTCCATTCTGCGTCAACGACATTTACAAGGAAGCTATCATAGTTCCCAATGTGTGTTTCTTCATCAAATTCAAAATTTCCACTAGAGACTACATTCCCGTTTAGTCCATCATAAGTGCCTGCAAGTTCCCTGAGCATACTCTCTTCAATACCGGGAATCAGACTGCGAAGTTCTGATATAGGAACTTTTATTATTTCTCCAGCATACTCCATGTTTCGGTGATCCCATGACTTAGAATACTGCCCTATGAACATTTCAGGGTCAACATATCTTACACGTACTTTCTTGGTGTACTGGTCAACAAAATCTTTCGTTGCGAGGCAATTTATAACACAAGCATCCCGAATAAGTTTCTTCTTAATCTCTTTCCAATCCGATATGTAGAATGAATAATCGAGTCCCTGCTCTATCTCTATCTCCTTCGCCAGTTTAAATCCTCCGGCTCCCTCATAAAGATTCAACTCTTCCATTGAGTCAGGAACATAGTCAGCCGATTTGCCTAATCCAAGCCCTTCCTCTATCTGCTCCAATGTATCACGAAACTTCATTTTAAATGCCATGGCTAACTTAGCCTCTTCTTTCTCTTCTGATGCGGTGGGGTCAACGGCTGTGGCAACAACCTGGTGATCTGTCTGCTCCATCATGCCCTCTACTACCCTTAAAAACTTAGGCATAACTGACATTACATCCCAATTGATGTTCATATATCCAGTTACCTCTGTCTTGGCAGAGCTATCATCCATTAATATTTTCTGGTATTGCAGTACGTTCTGAGTCCCATTGGCTAAATCTCTGAGAGACTGAAATTGGCTTACTGTGCTATATGGGATTGCTGTATGACCTTGCCTCCATTTCGAATACATGGCCTGACACCACTTCATTCCCCAATCTTCCTTTTTTTCTAACGGGTTAATGTCATCCTTTGGGAAGGGGTACGCTCCTTTATTGTATTTTTCTAAAGAGATAGGCATATCCTGATTCTAAATTTTAGGTAAAGTTAAATTTTTCTCTTTGAAGAATAGGTATGTTGCACCAGAAAACTATCCAAACTGTATTCAGCTTCTTCAAATTCCTCTGCCTCATCATATACGCTATGAGTCCCAAGTAGTGCATACCCTCCGGCTGTAAAGAGGTCATAATTAGTCATGTCCTCCGGACCGTCAATATCCCTACATTCCTCCAATATCTCAATATGAGTTTCTTCATCTGCCTCATTCTCTATCCATGTCATCCATTCTGTGAAGATATCCTGCTTTAACTTCTCTGAACTAGAGCCTCCAGGAGTCTTACTGAACTCGAATGTTTTAGGGTCAATCTTATATCGGAGATAGCCCGCATATCCTCTATCTGTGAAGTAATCCCAGAGGTACGGAACATTGATCTCCGGAAACATCTTAACTCCATAATAGATGCACATCATAAGCATATCCTCTCCATACACGGCCTTATCAAACATCCTCACAGCATAGGTGCATACAAATTTCCTTTTCATGGAAAAATCACCATCCTTTAACTGCCCTTTTCGAATTACGGCTCCACCTCCTTTTGATTTCCTATTTCCTGCTGTCTTATTGAACTTAAATGGGTCGCCTCCTGCTACTCCCCAATGGGCATTCCCGGGCATCCAACACTCAGCGTCATCACTCCAATATTTTCTGTTTGCCTCAACCTCATTAAATTGGTGACTGACTCTGAATTTCCCATTCTTGTTCAATACAAACTCAACCTTAGTGTCTTTCTCATTATCCTTCCATGCAAAATTCCCTCTGGCAACAGGCTGTTTTGTTAATTCCATATCATCAATATATCCTTCCAGCTTCAGCATATTAAACCCTGATGACTTCTGAGATGTTCTAAAGCACTCTGCAAGGCGCATAGGATATAGTCTTATTTCACCAGAGAGAGAATCTTGATTACTCAAATATCCCTTTCTCCTATTAAGTAAGAACTCTCTTGCTCCAATCTTATATCCTGTATAATTTGCCTGTGCTTTGGTAGGATTGCCTACTATGCTAATTCCATATTGGTCAATGAATCCTTTAAGTCCCTCATAGGCAGGAATAAATAATACTGCAAGCCCGGATGGTGTCTGCCCGTTTGGTGTGCGCTCATAATAATCACTAAGTTTACATAGAGCCTTAAAGTCCTTACCCCCACCTTTCTCCATCTCCCCTACTGTAGATGTTTTTACTGTAAATCCGATTATATCAGCTCCATCTACCAAGCATTCTTTTACTACCTCATGTCGGGTTAAACAACTGACTCCTTTTTTTAACCGGCCAATCTCATCATCGTGGTGAAAATATAATTTTGTTCCCTCATAAGCTGTCTCATCTGCGTTCCCAAAATCAACTCCTGACTCTAATCCTAATTCTGCCATCATTAGAGCACCCTTAGAGCTTAATCTCTTAGCAGGAGGGGTAAATGATAGTTCTGTCTTTGGAGAGGTAGAACCCTCATAATTCGGTTTAAAGAAGAATGGTAATTTTTTCCATGGAGCAACCAAGTGCCGGAGGAAGCATATCTTGGACTTATCATCATTCATGGATTGAATACCACCTCTGGCATTTATGGTCCGGCTTATGATCTCATAATTGATACACTCTCCCTTGTATGTAGCACCCTCTCTACGATGTTTAGGATAGATAAATCCATAAAACAATCTCTTCTTAAAATCATACCAATCACAATTGCCCTTATCGTCCCTTTTTGCAAAACCCTCTTCATCTACCCTTGGAGAAATAGTCTCTGTTTGTATTTTACGAGCGAATAAGAAGAATTTTCTGTCTCGTTCTTTATAGTCCGGCAATCCAATATCAATATGCCACCATGCACAATAGAAATAATGCCATCCATCAATATATGTCGGTACTCCATTGTTGTAAAACCAATAGCCATAAAGCCTTCGTTTCCATTGTAGCTTTATGAACTCAATCTCTTCTGCATATATGTCTTGGTGTACTTCTAACTCCTCCCATATCTCATCAAGGGTCTCAAATTTACGCTGTAATTCTTTTAATCTTCTGAGAAGCTTGGGAGGCTTAAACATCTGCTTCTCTGCCGGTATTCCCCAATTATCTATGAGATGAGGCTCTGGGGGGAGAGGAAGTTTTATCTCAATAGGAATAAGGTCCTTGTCGTCAATATTAACCCAAATGCTTTTAGGGGCATCCTGATATCCGGCAAGTATCTGTGGACTCACCTCTTTGTGATAACGCTTAATTAACGAGAGGCTGTTCCCCATCTTGTTGTTTTTTAGCAATGTCTTCCGGACGTAAATTTAGTCTCTCATCTTCCATATACCTAAGCATTGCGTCTTTTAAGTAGGGATTATTGTCATGATTCAACATATCCAATAGGTTCTCTTCAAGGTCTGCTTGGATAGATTTCATCTCCTTCAGGTTCTTTGTCTCTCCTTCAGCTATCTCCAACATGAGGTTGTAATAGCTTGTCTCCAAGGTGATCTGATATGCATATTTGTAATTCCTATGCATGCGCACGAACTCTATAATCTTGGCATTTACTATTTTATTATTCCCTCTCAAAAAATCCTCAACCGGAGGAGAGAAGTCCCCCCCTGCAATAACCTCAAAGCCGGAATCATGGCATGCCTCTAATTTCCTTTTCAATATGTCCGTGGTGTATTTCTTACGGTACGGAGACATGCGATCATAAACACAAAAGATATACTGCAGAAGTTTTGTATTGTCAATACCTACTCCCGGATCCTTGCGAAAATCTTTATGCCTTGCTAGTTCTTTGTAATGCTTTAAAATACTCGCTCCCTCCGGTACCTTGGTAGGATCGAAAAGCATCTGTGTGAACTCTTTTTGGTGAAATGACGAGATCATGTTTTTGCTAGTATATGTCTTCTCTGAACTCTGAAATATGGTTTGCCTCCGTCAATCTTCGCATGTAAGCTGTACTGGATAAGCACATCGGTAACTCTCCTCATAACAACAATATCTCCCTCTGCGATGTTCACCCCCTTGTCGGAAGCTCCCTCATCAACATACTCCTCATTCGGAATACCTACATATCTGACCTTGCCATAAACAACATCAATATTACTCGGTTTTGTGAATACCACAGGCTCTAATCCAAGCTTCTTCATCCTATCCTCATTCCTTATAAGTTCTGGATTATCGTGTGGCTCAATCAGGCAGTATCCATTACAGGGAATGATCTTTTCTCCTCTGATGAGGCAATAGATATTCTGATAGGTTATGAACACATATCGCTCTCCGTTCTCAATGAAATACTTATGATTTTCTTTTTTGAAGGCATTGACCACTGCTAAGTAATAAACGATAACCTTATCGCCTATTTGCGTTTCCATTGGTGTCAACCATGGCAAACCATCATTAGCCACCCCTGTGTACCTCAAATGGCTCGGGAGTCCTACTACTTCTCCCGATACTGTTACGTGTTTTTCGCCATCATAGCTGGTATCAATATACAATTCGCCTCCATTATTGAGTTTTATACTGTCGTTCTCCGCATCTAAGCGGATGAGCACGTGATTGCCGAATGTTTTCTTGTTCATATTCTGCCTGTTTGTTCTGCTTTTAATTTATCTGCCTTTGCCTGGTAGTCCTTGTTTTTAACGCATGTTAATTTGCCATCAATCTCCACAAACTTAATTTCCCCCCTCTTCTCCATTACCTCAAACTTGTGTTTCATTGCTCTCTTATCTTTTCGAGATAATGAGTTCCACATCGGTACTTCGTGTTGATGTAGATTGATATTCTGCCCGTGGTAATTTATGATTGT
>Ga0208769_1000285_pt1 | contig 26060 bp, 43 predicted proteins | sample AntAceMetag02UKC_FD_184768 | JGI IMG/M metagenome (GOLD analysis project Ga0208769, IMG submission 184768) | Saline lake microbial communities from Ace Lake, Antarctica- Antarctic Ace Lake Metagenome 02UKC (SPAdes) (version 2) | ecosystem: Environmental > Aquatic > Non-marine Saline and Alkaline...
GCAAAATACTGCGTATTTTAAAAGAGAGGTGTTTTTTTTGTGATGGAGTGTCCTTGAGGAGTGGTTTGTTTTTCAGTTGTTTTATAAAGCACGTGCTTTATAAAGCACGTCTCTTTATAATAAAGGATAACGAAACATTTATATAGGAGTATAACTTATATATGGATAGAATAAGGATAATAAAGATCATAAAAATAATAAGGATAATAATATAATAAGGATAATTTTTAGGAGTACAATAGATAATATGTATTGTATGATGTAGTATGATAGTATGATGTAGTATGATAGTATGATGATGTCATATAGTGATAGAATATATATACTGTAGTATGTAAGGGGGGGTTTAACCCTCTGTATGAGCTATCCTGTGATAGGTAGAGTACTGATTCAAGCGTTTTTTTTGTAATGTAAGGTGCCATTTTATGTGGATTCATACGTCTACTCATAAGTGACAGTCTTTATATATGTTTCTATTATATTCTTAGTATAAAATGGCACCTTACATTACATTTTTAGTGCTTCTAAGAGCTGTTTTAAGCTATCCTGTGATAGGTACAAGGTGTGATAACGTAACATTACACGAAGTTTTATCTATATTGGAGAACAATAATCTTTATAAAGGGTGAATTTAAGGGGTAAAACTACAGCATATATGTTGAAGTTTAGAAAGATTTATAAAGAAGCTTTGATATAATTTATATTAAACTAATACATGAGGTGTTGTGAGTGAGTGAGAATTTAAGTTTAAGGAGTAGATTAATTAAAGACAGAAATTTCATACCTTCTTTTGATATTGATTTAAACAGATCGTGTTGTATGTGTACTTCATGTAAGAGGATTGTTCCCAATTTAATGTCATTTAAAGACAGTATTATAGGAGTGTTTGTATGTACTCACTGCATGAGAAAGGTTACTCACAATAACGGGCATGATCTTTGTATGTTTGAATCAAATATAACTTATGCAGAAAAATTGAAGATGAAAAGTGTACTGTGTTTATTAGGATAATCGAAACATTTATATAGGAGTATGCACTACATTATCCTAAAGCAAGTAAAAAATGCTTTAAAGAAAATAAAAGCAAACGAGGAAAATAAAAATGGTATTGATGGCTAGAACAAAAAGACAAAATAATGATGAGAAGGTTGAGAAGAATAAGATTATTTTTAATGCTATAATTAGATTGAAAGATAAAATATAATTTACATATGTTTGAAATGAGTAATAAAACGTTTAGACTTAATTTAAATATTCTTAATTCGCTTTTTGCTTTACTCTTATTTAATGCATTTGTAACATTAATTATTTTATTTATATTAGCAATATATTTAATATGAAGGTGATGAAAAATAGCATATAAAACAACAAGTCAAGAATTAATTAGAAAGCGACAAAGATGTTTAATTATGTCTGAAGATTCGAGTATTATTGAATCAGATCGTGAAGAATATAGGGAAGAAGCTGAAAAATTGAGAGTGAAAATATTAGAAAATAAAACAGAACAAGGAGATGAAAACATGACAAAAAAGAAAGTGAAAAGTAAATCTGCAAAGAAAACAATAAGCAAAGGTAATAAATTAAAACCTATTGTTGAGTTAAATAACTCTACAGGATGGGTAAGTTTTACAATAAAACAAATGGAAGCAATAGGAATTAATCCAAATATCCATACAAGTAAAGACTTACGAAAGAAAGTGTTTGATGCTTTAAAACTAAAAGGTGGAAGAAAGTGAATAAAACAGAAGAACAAACATTTGAAGCAATCAAAAAAGAAACTCTTGAAAAAGACTTTAAACTTTTTGATGCAGATGAAGAAATATATAATTATTGAGATGATTATATGACAAGATCAAAGAAAGAAGAAAAATAATTAAAAGAATTTTTAGATGAAAATATTGAGAAAGAAAACTTTTTTAAAAGAAATTATTTTGACATTGCGATTGCTTTAATAATTGCTATTTTGTTAATGTTTTTTTTCAATATTCAAATAACATTTTAAGATGAAAGCAAAATATAGAAAGAAATGGATAAATAAAAAAATAGAAGTGACACGTAAAGATTTAATTATTATTTTTATTCAGAGTTTGATTCCTTTTACAGGACAAGTTCTGCTGACGATGAAGATAATAAAATTATTAAAGATTGATAAAAGAAAATTTGAGAAAATAATAACGAGGAAAGAAAAATGAATATAGATTTAGTATGGAAAGATGGAATAGATAGAAAGCCGTTAGATGATTTAAAGAATTTTGCTTTAAGTTGTTTGAACGTAGTAGGTTATGTGTTTGTAACTCTTGCATGGGCTTCATACGGCACGTTTTGTTTAATGGCGTGGTCTTATAAACTTATTGAAAGGGAAATGAAGAACAAAGCTAAGAGAGAAAACAAAAAAGCAAAGAAGAAGAACAAGAAATCATTAAAAGGATTTGATACATATTAAGGTGATGAAAATGCATGAAAAATTAAAAGGAATAATTGATATAATTATTAAAATCTTGCCTTTAATTCTTGTGAGTTTATTAATGATTTCTTGTTTGTTTTTAGTAAATCAATGTTCACAAGTAGATTATACTGTTCAAGATGTTCATAAATGGTGTTGTCAAAATATTAATGTTACTACATCACCCACAGGTGAAGATTGTTCAACAGTAATTAATGAGATTTATGGAAGTACTTGTTAAAATATTTAAAAATAAAAGATATAATAAATGAGTTTATTAAACAAATGGTAAAAAGATGATTAAATTTATTAAGAAAGGGAGATAATAAGAAAATGATAACACAACCAATAAAAACAATAAAAGGACTAAAAACATTCTTTCAAGAAAACATAAAAGAAAGTGAAGAAATAGAAGAATCAAAAAGAGTAATGTATATGGATCCTGCAAAGGTATTGGGGATAATTCCCAAAACAACAGGGTTTAAGAAACTACTAATAAACAATTTTGAAGTAAAAGAAACAAACTTTCCAGAAATGAACTATAACAAAGATGGAAATAGTACAAAATGTAAATACAGCACAGAATACTTAAAAGAAATATTAAAGTTTCTCACAATAACAAACTTAAGCGAAAGTACAACAATAGGATCAAAACAAGAATATCCTTTATGGATTGAAAACCCAGAGTTTATAATATTGTTGGCTCCGATAGTAGAAAACTAACATATAATCAAAACGAGATGATAAAATGAGCGATATATTTTATCAAGCTATGTTTTTATTGTTTGATGTTTGTGATACAGATTTGTTTGAGTTTTTAGATATTGGGGTTTTCCAAAGACTTGATAGATTAGAACAGATAAGTTTAATGAAATCATATTTAGAAGAATAGACTAATGAAAAAAAAGAAAAAGTGAAGTAAATTGATATATTTAACTACAGGAAACAAAAACAAAAAACTTTATAAAGAGATTTATATTTAATTATATTAATTTGATATAAACAAATCCCCCATGTGTTTATGTTCCTTTTGTAAAAAAGGAGAAAGCAAGGAGTAGTTAATGGAGAGTATTTCGAAGAAGTGTTTTCCCACTTAATAACTCCTTGTTTTATAATTATGAGATAATGAAATGACAAACGAATTTAACTTTAGAGGAGTGCGAAGTAATCAAGCTTTAGAGATTAAAGTTAATGCTTTTATTAAAGATTGTGTTATCAAGCGAGATGTAGAATGGTCATCTGGTGTGATTGCTTTATATTCTTGGATAAAAAATAGAAAATTATTAAGTGTAGATGAAAAAGATTTGTTATATAGTGCTATTGAAAAAGTATTTTCTAATTTTAATATAGATTTTAGTGATGTGAAAGAATGAGTTATGTACAAATAGATGTTCCAGATAAAATATGGTCTGATTTTAAAAAGTATGTATCTCGAGATATTGCTCTTGCAGAAGGTGTTATAATTTTAATTAAGAATCATAATAAAACTAAAAGAATTTTGCATAAAGAAAATGACACAAACTTGGAAAGTAAAAATAGCAGGAAAATGGAGTAAATTAGTTTTGACAACTCCTAATGAATTTGAAAAATTTAAAAATGCAGTGAACTTAGATAAGATTGAAGATTACGATATTATTGGATAATATTCCTTTATTGAAAAGCAAATAAAAGCAAATAAGGAAAATAAAATAAACACGAGGTGTCATAAAATGACAGACGAAAATAAGAAAGCAGAAGATGAAGCATTAGAAGAAATTAACTTGGATGAAATTCCAGAAGTTGAAGCAGGTACAGGATTCGACTTTGAAGAATTTACAGGTACAAAGAAAAAGATTGAAAACATTAGACAAATGGAAGTAAAGACAGACTATAACGAATCAGGAGATTTTTCTGAAGGGTTGCAAAGAAAAGTACAAGTTCTAAAAATTGAAACTGAAGTTGTAACAGAATTTGAAGATAAAGAAAAGAATAAAAAACCTATTAGGGCAAGCGAACTCTTTAATATGAAAAAGAATGAAGAGGGCAAATGGGGAATCTCAAAATCTGTTAAAGCAAAAATTAGAAAGTTTATGAACCGTCAAAAAGTGACTAAGCTTAAAGAATTAATAGGAACTTCTGTAATCATTAAAGATTATACAGACAAGAAAGGAAATACCTATCTTGGATATGTAATTGAGTAAGTGATCTAAGAAATTAAATCTTTTTAAATTATTTATTTTTATTTTTTAATTTGATAGTGAGGGAAATTATGAACATTGATTATTTAGATATGATATTTTCGACGTGTTTTACTTTAAGAAAAATGAAACAAATACTTATTCAAGAAGAAAAAAAAGAATTTAGTTTGCGTCCACAGTTGCACATACTAATTATTTCTCCATTTGGTACTTTTAAATCTAGTATAACTAAAGAACTTGAGAAAACTAGAACAAAAGAAATCGTGCTAATTGATGACTTTTCAAGACCGGGAATTGAGGGTTCTATAGGTAAAGATGGGGATTATGTTCCTCCTTTATTGATTTCTCTTGGTGGTAAGGTATTGATAATTGATGAATGGAATTCTGTGGATTATTACGGGCAACGTTCTCTGCTTGGTCTTTTAGAAAATCAACGAGTAAATCGCTCTATTGGATTTAAAGTAAAGCGACCTTTCAAATTCAAAAGCAAGTATGGATATTATAGTATTGTTGATAATCGCATACAAGGTGCGATGTTATTTTCCTGTATTGCATATGCGATGGAGTATCCTATTAAAGAAAATTCTCAGAAAGATAAAGCTTTATTATCAAGATATACTCCTTTATTTATAGAACCAAATTTAGAATATATGAAAGAACACACTAAAGGAAATTTTGATTTGAATTTAAAAGATTATTCTCAAGATGTTAATGAAGTTGTTATTGAAAAAAAATGTTATCTTGAATTTCATGATCTTTATTTTAATTATTTAGAAGCTAAAGAATTACTCCCTGAAGATTCTAACGATTATGGATTTATTAGCAGGGTTATGTCTGATATTATTAGACTTGGAGTTTATAATTATCTTTCTAAAAATCCTACTGAAGAAAGTAAAGTAATTATAAAAGATGTCGTTTATTTTAAAGAAATGTTTGTTTATGTGAATACTCTCTTGCAACAGTTTATGAACCCTAATACAAAAGGAAAGATTACTCAATATAAAACGTTATTAAAAAAACATCCCAATAAAAGAAAAGAATTTTATTATAAAACTCTTGGAGTATCAAGACAGACACTTAATGAATATGATAATAAAATAGGTAATACAATAAAATGACTTGCCTCTCGCAGAACAACACAAAGGAGGACGGCATTCCTCCCACAGATAAATCAATAGGTATCCTGCCTAAAAGATTATGAAAAAATTGTTATAAAATGAAATTATTTAAATTAATATTTGTATTAGATAATAAATTAAATGGATTGAATAAGTTAAAATTAATAATAATATATATTTTATTAATTCCTATAATGTTGGGTTATTTAATAAAAAGAATATATGGATGTGAAGGTTTACAAAATGAAAAAAGAAAAAGAAAATAAAATACGAGAAAGTATAAAAAATTCTCGTGCTGTGCGTGAGAAAATAATACGTAAGTATGGTAAAGTTCCTACAAGTATTTGGAAAATAGATTATAGAAAGAATAGATTGATGTTTGATCCTCGTGGTCGTAAAGAAGAATTTATTGAAAAATCTATTAATAAAAATAATTTAAATTCTTTAAACACAGAGTTAAATAATGCTTTTGCTATTCGTGGACGTTCAGTACGTGGGAAAGATCATGCAGATGCTCACAGCATACTACCTTATGATTTAATGGAGAATGTCGTGAAGTTTTATAGCGAGAAAGGAGATACTGTTTTAGACCCAACTATGGGTGATATGGCTGCTCAAACTGTGACTTTTCATTTACAAAGAAATTTTATAGGTTATGATGTAAGTAAAAAGAATTATGATATTAATGAAGAAGTTAAGAAAAGATTGTTTAATGAAACTTTATTTGATAAAAAAGATTTGCCTTTTATTGATCTTAATTTTTGTTCGGGAACTAAATTAAAAGAAGCAAATGAATCTGTTGATTTTATTTTCTTTTCTCCTCCTTATTGGGATTTAGAATACTACGGTGAAGAAAAAGAACAGCTTGGTCTTGGTAGAACTTATGAGGATTTTCTTAATGGATTATCTTTAATAATTCAAGAGTGCCATAGAGTTCTTAAATTAAATAAATATGTTGCAATTAATATTAATGATTTTAGAAAAAATAAACATTTTTATGCTTATCATGTTGATGTTTATAATTTACTGCAAAAAGCAGGTTTTAAAATACATGACATAATAATAATTGATTGGAAGTCTTGTATAGGTCAATGTTTTGCCTCTCAAGTTGAAGATAGAAAGACAGTTGCAAAACAACATGAATATATTTGGATAGCAACAAAAGAAGATTTAAAAGTAAAAGAGCAAGAAGAAGATAGAAGAAGTGAAAGAAAAGGAAAGAAAAATAAAGAAGAACCTATTGAAATTGAAGAACAACAAAAAGAAGAAGAAGTAACTTTTCCAGAGGGTCAGATTTTAATGGTAATTGAAGAATTTGATAATTTAATTTCTCGAGAAAAGGCGATACAATTATTAAAAGAACGTGGAGGTTTACATGAAAATGGTGAAAATACATAAAGCAAAAGGAGTTCACATTCTTTTGAATATGAGAAAGTGTAACAAATATAAATTAAATGATGTTCAGAAGCTTATAACTTATCTTAAAGAGGCATCAATTTCAGCAGGTTCAACACCTTCAGGTTATAGATTTAAGAAGTTTCAACCACAGGGTTGTAGTGTCATTTATTTGCTAGATGAAAGTCATATTAGCATACATACTTATCCAGAACATTCGACAGCATTTGTTGATATATTTACGTGTGGTGAGAGTGCAAACCCTCATTTGGCTTGTGATTATTTAATCGACAAGCTTGAAGCTGGGTATTTTACAAAGAAAGCAATTATAAGGGTGTGATAATAAGATGAATCAATTAGAACGTTTGCAAGAGTTAAAGAAAAGATTTGTAAATAAAGAAGATTTGAAAAAACCAATACACGAAATATGGTTAAAAAAATTAGAAATTTTAGAAAAAAATCCACAATATATGGGTAAATTAGATCATTTTGAAAAAAATCAGTTGTATGCAACATCAAATAAAGATATAATATTTTTTATTGAAGTTGGAAGATTAAAAAGATAGTAATTATGGAGGCAAAATAAAATGTTATATCTAAAAACTAAAAATACGGGAATGTTAAAAAATATTTTTTCAGGAATTTCGGCACTAAGTCCTGAGTTAGAGTTTACTTTTGAGAAGAATTACATCAAAGCTTCTGCGATGAATCGTGCAGGTATTTCTGCTTCTATCATTAGAATTTTACGATTTATGTTTAGTGAGTATGAATTTGATGAAAATAATAAAGTGATATTAAATACGATTGATGTCGCAAACATTCTTAAACAAGCGAAAGATGATGATCTTGTAGAATTTAAAACAGATGAAAGTAATGCAATTTTAAAAATTACTATAACAACTGAAAATAAAAAAATAAAAGAATATGAAATAACCACCTTAACAGATATAAGTATAACTGTTCCTCCTAAAGAAGATATGGAGTTAGAGTTTGAATATAATTTTGATCGTGATAGTTTCATAAATGCAATTAATAGTGTTTCTATTATTGATGCGAACAATAAATCAATTATTTTAAGTGCAAAAAACGGAACTTTTAATATTGTAAAAATGTCAGATGTTAAAAATAAAAAAGCGAATGTTTGTTTAGATTTTATTAAAGCAGAAAAAGAACAAGAATCAAAATATAATTCGAGTGAGATTATAAATATGCTTTTAGCAGGAAAAGATGCGACTTATTGCAAACTTAAATTTGCATCTAATATGCCTTTAATATTGTGTTTTGAAACTAAAGATTATTTTAAATTGACTTTTATGGTTGCACCTATTGTTGCGAATGATTAATTAAATAAGGTAAAAGAATAAATAATTATCTGATTGTGGGATTAAAAAATAATGGCATATTTAAAATTTAAAAGGTATTCACGTCTTAAAGGAGTAATAATTTATAATATATTAAATAATGATGGTCATGATTTGGGTTTCATAAAACGTGCAAGAGTAGGTAAGTTCATGCACTGGAAATGGTTTCCTCCATGTGTTGCACGTGGGGAGTTAAGTATGACTAATGGTTGTATAAAAGAACTTTCAATATTTATAACCTCTTTATATTCAAAACATAAAAAATAAGGAATATAAAAACATAATCTTTATAAAGGATAAGTGTTTTAAATCCTATATAAATAAAAGGTGATATTATGACAAAAGATATAAAACCGAAAAAGCAGAAAAAAGTTATTGTAGAACTTACTAATAGTATTGGATGGGTTAGTTTTACACCGTTTCAGATGAAACAAATAGGCATAAACCCTAAAATACATGGTACTTCAGACTTGCGAAAGAAAGTATTGTCTGCATTAAATTTTGATGTAACTGTGGTTAAGAAAAGCAAAGAAAAGAAATAAGTGAGGGTTTATTGTGAGTGAGATTGAATTAACTGATAATCAGAAAAGAAAACTCTATAATGAATATTATTCAGATGTGAGTGTTCTTTTTGAGATAGTAAAACAATTAAAGGGTAGGGAAGTTGCTTTACTTAGTATTAAATATTGTGTCAGAAATATTAAATCTCATAACATGGCTTATTTCAAAAGCAATTTAAATTCTTTTGATTTTTTTAATAGATTTTATAATGTTTATATTTCTTCAGCAATTTATTATAATATGCCTATGTTTAGTTTTGATCCTGCAAAACGTAGAGAACAAAGTGAAAAGTTTAGAAATGATTTTAAAAAGTACATGACTGGATACGATTTCTTTATTGATATAGATGGTAAGCCAGATGAATTACCTTTTGAAGATTCTGATAAAATTATAGAATTATTTGAATCTTATAAAGTGCCTTATTCTTTACGTATATCAGGCAAAGGTTTTCATTTTATTATTCCTAGCGAATATTTTAATTTTACTAAAAATTTTGTGGTTAGAGTTGATATGTTTAAAGAATTTGTTAGAAAAATAAAAATAATATATGAGTTAAAAAATATAGATACTACTGTTTATGATCTTAGAAGGGTTTATAAAGTTCCTTATTCATTAGATGTTAAAACAATGCGTGTTTGTTTTCCTTTAACAGAAATGCAGTATGAATTATTAAGAAAAACTCCAAATATCTTTCATGTGGGCAATGTTTTACAGTACATGAAAACAGGAAGATTATCTTTACAAAATAGAGGTATAAAATTAAGAAACGAGGATTTTCATTCTCAAACAAAAGTTGAATATATGTTTAAAGATATTGTAGAGGAGTATTTTAATGATAAAAAGAAAAAGTTTCATACGTGAAGTTTACGAAGAACTTTTGCGTATGTTTGGATTGAATATACAGAAGCTTTTAAAACTTGCAGATTTTATTATATTTACTATAATTGTAATTTTTTTAATTTTCTTGATGAACTTAATTATTCCTCAAGATATTAAGAGAGTTTATTATTTATTAATAACTTATTTTTTAATAGGATTATCACGTACATTTTATGAAAAATATAAAAAGAATTTGGTGAAAAAATGTCAGCAAAAATGGATAAAATAAGTAGTCGAGGAGTAGCAAGACCTTCTGATTTTGGGGGTGTTTCTAAAAAACTTAGAAGTCCGAGTTTTTATCAATGGGTAAGTCCTACCGTTACAGATAATGATTTAGAAAATATATTAAAAGCAGATAGTGAAAGTGCAAAGTTAGGAATATTAGACGATATATTTTCTAGAGCAACATTACCTGATAGTTTTATGTCTGATAGTTATAGAAATGAACGTGTAGAATTTTTAAGGAAACTTGAATTTGATGCAGCCCAAAGTTTTCCAGATTTAGTTTCTGATGGTGTTTTAGCAAAAATGCGTATACAAAGACGAAAAAGAAAACCTATTAGTAGAATTAAAAAAGAAGCAATAAAAAGAGTGAAAGTTATACAAATTGAACAACGTTCATCTACAGGGAAAAAATATAAACGTTCTTATCAACGTTGGAGTAAATCTGAAGAACTTTATTTAAAAGTTCGAGCAAATAGAATCTCCACAGGAAAAGAAAGTTTTGAATCAACATCAAAAGGTTTAAGTTCACTAACAGGAAATATGCGTAGTAATTCATCTATAAAAAGAAAACTTGGAAGATTGTAAGGTAAAAAATGAAGATTAAAATTGATAAAAAAATAGTTAAAGAAATAATTACTAGAATTGTTTTGACTTTTGCTTTAACATTCTTATTTATGATTGTTGCATTTGTTATTAAACAAAGGTGGTTTTTTTATGTTGCATCATTATTATCAACTGTTTTTATATGGTTGCATTTTATCGTAGTTGATAGAGAAGAAGATTTTGAAATACGCAAGGAGGCGGAAAAAATGGTATTGATGGCTAGAACAAAAAGACAAAATAATGAAAAGAAAAAAAATAAAGAAGTAGAAGTTCCTTTACCTGATGAATTTAAAGATTTTAATGTAAATGAACAAATAGAAGAAGAACCGAAGAAAATAATGAAGAAAAAGAAAGACGATCCTCAAACAGTACTTGGAGATGCTTTTGATGTTGATGTTTTTGATATTGATAAAGATGAAGAAATAGAAGAAGCTGAAGAAGAAGAACCTAAAGAAACTGTTGAAGATTTGAAAGAGAAAGCAAAAGAATTTCGAGAACTTATCATGAAAAATCTTGAAAAACAAAAAGAGTGGCAAGAAAGTATTGCGAAATCTGAAGAAATTATTGAATTTAACAAGTTAGAGATAAAGAAACTTAAAAAACAGGCATTAGAAATAATGTCTTAGAGGTAATTACAAATGGCGGAAGTAGTAGTAAAACCAGATTTAAGTGGTGCAATCACACAACCTTTTGATATATTAGGAAGTATTTTCACTTTCTTTGCTGATAATTGGGCTTGGATGTTATTTATAGTTATTTTAATTATTTTGGTAATTGTAATTTTTATCATTATAGGTAAACTTAATGAAGAACGTAAAGAACGAGATGAACCTGGTTATCAACTATATAAAACAACAAAGGCGGCTTGTTCGCTTAATGCAGATCATAAATTAATAAGAAAGAAACCTCGTTATGGATTTATATGGTTATTTTTAACTCCATTCTTTTGGGTGTTTTTCTTGCTAAAAAGCGATAGTAGTGCAAGAATACTCGATTACACAGGGCGAACTCTTGGTTTTTATCGTGGTGAACTTACAAGTATGGATAATACTTTAAATATTCTTGCGTATAAAGTAAAATGGCTCATTTTCTTTGAAAGTGCTTTTGTCATAAAGATTCCTCAAGAGTTTAAATTTAAAGAAAAGATAAAAGACAGTAAAGGTAATTTCGTATATGAATCAAAAGATGGTAAAAAAATATTAAAATATAATGAAACAACTCTACGTTTTGATAAATTTGTTCGTCGTCTTAATAATGGAGATATACAACTCGAAGCAACAGGACTTGAACAAGTGGGAATGTATTACAAATGTCCTACTTTCGTAATACGTGAAACTGGACAGGTTATAGATTATAGAAAGCTTATGGAAGGAGCAGTAATAGATAGCACTTATCAACAGATGACAACAAGACTGCTAAATCTTGGTGCAAAGATGATGGAGAAAGGTATGCAATTAAACCCATCATTACAGTATGCAAAACAATCTCCTGAGAAAACAAAACCCGAAGAAGAAATTGATAGACAAGCATGAGTTTAATAAAGAAAAGAGAATGTTAAGATAATATTATAAACAACTAAAAGCAGGTATGATTACTTTTGAGAGCATACCTGCTAATTATCAGTTATTACTAAAGAAATATTATGGTTATTAAAATGTAAAATAAAAGACCTGTATGTGATAAATGTGTAAGGGATTTGAGAAAGAGCAAATATCATTCTTTGTTTTGTGTATGTCAATTACCTAGAAGTGGTAGAACTGAAGTATTTTGTCCTAAATCAAAAAATGAAAAGATGTAAATACTGTAGTGCAAGATATAGGATAAATTATCCTTTTGGTAAGTTAGGGGGCAAAGTTATAAATATGATAGATAAACATAAGAAAAGTTGTGAACGATATAAGAAAAAGGTGATTCCTCCACAATGATGCTTTTAAGTTTTATGATTCAACATTATTTTTCTTTGAAATATGAAGATTTTACAGGTAAAATAATTTCTGCGTATGCTATTTTGAAAACTATTGATGAAACTTCTAATGAAGATATTGAAAAAATTAAATGGATACAAAGTAATACTCATGAAGATGTGCGAGTAAGTTTATGGAAATTAGACCGTTCTGTTAATCCTACGAAAGGAGATTTTAAAATTGTGAATAATAAACGATCTTTTAATAAAAATAATGCAACCGATGAAGATCGAGAACAAGGTGAAGGAAGTATTACTTTGACAGAAGATTCGATACAGCATTATCTTTGTGAAGCAATAAATGAAGTTCATAGATTGGTTGCGAAAAATATTAAAAATTATAAAGAAGAAATACCTTTTGGAAGTTTCTTTAATAATAAAGATGGGAAAAGCGAGGGGAAACAATTTGGATTTACCTAGTTTAAGAAAGGAAGATTTACTCATTTTGAAAGATTTGCGTAAAAGTAGTCCACAAGCTTTTCATACAAATATGACGGAGTTTCTTATTTCTGAAATGCATAAATATATTTTTCAATCTCAAGTTTTTCGTACAAGTATAATGGGGGAAACTCGAGGGGGTAAATCAGAAGTAGGACAATCCCTCATGATTTTATATATTAAAATATTTAATTATTATCTTGAACGTGGGCATTTTGATGAACAAGATGTTTTTTCTCAAAAAATACTTAAAAAAGAAAAACTTGATTTAGGGATAGATGTTTTTGAAAATGATGTGAAATATATTCGTGAAAATCAAAGTGATTATATGTATTATTTGCGTAAACAATTTAAAGATAAAGAAATGAAGTTTGGGCAAATCTATATTATTGACGAATCAAAAGATAGTCTTGGTGGTCTTGGTTCTTTTTCTGAATCTCTTGATTTAAAAAACTTGAATAATATTATTGCGAAGTTTATGCAAGCCGAAATTTGGATACAACCTTTACAAATGGAAACGAAAAATGCTCCTTATGGTTTATATGTTTATCAAAAAGATATAAAAAATAAAGTTAATTGGTGTTTACTTTATAGAATTAGTAGAAATGCAGTAGGAAATGTTACATTTACGTTTCTTGGTTGGATTAAAGTTCCTCTACATGATAATAAATTATTACGTAATATTTATAATGAAAAGAAAAACAGATGGATTGCAGATGAAATTGATGGAAGTTCTGATAATAGATTGGGTGAAAGAAAGAAAATTGCACTTTCACTTGCAGAAGATGACCGTTTTTCAGAACGATCTGCAACAGGAAAGGTATTTAAACGTAGTAAAGCACAACAAATCGCAATATTCGAATCTTGGATTCTTGATAAGAAAACACAATCTTGGAATCAATTAGAAAGACAAATGATTGTTGAAGAAGCACGACTTATCGCAGATGAGAACTATGAAGGAAAAAGGAAAAAAATCGGTTTGTTTAATAAAAACTGATTTAATGAAATTTGAATTGAAACACGAAGATACACTCTCAAAGATAGCTACCGATCTTTATTTATTAGATATTTTGCGTATGATGTCAATATTTAAAAAATCAGGAAATATGTATTATTATCGTATTTTTAGAAAATTTATTGATGCTGTCCGTTATGAATTAAAATTATCTAAAATAGATTTTGAAAGGAAGTTACCTAGAATATATTTAAAGGAGAAAGAAATATGGGAATTACGGGAGATGTTTTCAGACAAGCAATAACCTCTGTTCTTGTAATATTTTTAGTTATTGCAATAATAGTCAGTATTTTTTTAGCACTTTATAAGTTTGGTTTTTTTACTTGGGTCGCAAAAAAGATAATAGGTGGTATAATTGGTGGGTGAACAAGCACACGCATTATTACTCGATTATTCAGTACCTGGAATGGATGTTTATGAAAAATTATTTACTTGTATGGAGTATGCAAAGACAACATTTAAATTATCTCATGTCATAATATTGTGTATAGTCATCTTTATCATGGGTTTTTTACTAGGATATGTTATTAAAAGAACACTTACAAAATGAAAAAAATAAACATTTATTTAATTTTAATGATTCTTTTAATTAGTTCTGTATTCGCATATAGTATTGATTTTATTGATGAATATGGTGGAGAGGGTTCAAGTATCCACGATGGTATTACGTGGGTTAATGATGATTTGTATGCAACTTTGGACACGATTGTTTCGGCGGGTTTTTGTTATGATGAAGATTCTGACGGTACAAGTACAACTGAAACAGAATTTGATTATTGTTACTTTTGGACAGAGGATGATTATTATGATTGTTATTTTTCAACAGATTCATGGATAGATACTTTTTGTTCTTTTAAACCTTGTTTGTGGGCATCAGGTGGGGGGGCAAGTACACCTTTTGGTACGCCAACATGGTCTGATTATTTAGATACTTCTTCAAGAACTCATAAAATGATTGATATTAAACTTTATACTTCCTGTACACGTTTTGGTAGTGTTTCTACTGCGACAGTTGATGCTGAAGATTATTATGTTATAGATGCAAAGCGAACAGATTGTGATGGAGAAAATATCGATGTTATGGGACGTTATACTTCTCTTGGTTATGTAGAAATTACGGAAACTGTTTGCTCTCCAACAGGTAGTAATTGGATTTATAGTTATTTTGGGGATGATGATTTAGAACAAAGATGTGATGAAGCACATGATGATACTGATAAATTTTCAAAAACTTCTTTAATAGATGACCCTTGTAGAACAAAAACAGGAAGTTCAAATTTATATTCTTGTACTGTTTTTTCTGAATGTTATAATGATGCTGAATGTTCTGGTGAAGAAATACTTTATACTCCTGTTTGTGATTATGATGGGAGTACAACTTTCGATTACGATTTAGTTTATTATGAAGATACTTGTGGAGGTACGGGTTATGAATCTTCTTCTGCTTATTTAACTGACCAATTATGTCCTAATACTAAAGTTTGTGATACTGATGACGATCAAATAGAAAGTGATGATGTTTTTATTGCTTGTAAACAACCACCTCCTTATGCTTGTACTGTTTCAAGTGATTGTTGGAATGGAAATCCTTGTAATTCTGATGACAGATGTGGAGAGTGTTACACTGGTACAGGAGCAAATTTTTCAGCAATAGATGAAGATTGTACTTTGACTTTTCCTTATTGTATGGATTCGTCAGGTTCTCTTTGGGGAGTAGATGATTATTCTTGTCAATGTCTTTTTGCAATAGATGAAGAAAACGAATGTTGTGCTTTATCTGGAACTTTTTTATGTGGTAAGCAAGACGATTTTTGCCAATATGACAGCGAATGTGAATCAAATCTTTATTGTAATATAACAACACAAGGGGATACTCCTGTCGGTACTTGCTTACCCGAACAAACTAACGGAGAATATTGTGAACGTGATTCTTTTTGTATTTCTTCTTACGGCTGTTCTGGTAATATCTGTGGAGAGTGCAATAGTACATTATTAGAATCAAATTCTTTCTGTGTTGTTGCAGATAAACCTTACTGTTCGGGGAGTTCTCCTGCGGGTTATGGTAGTTGCAATTTAAATACTGCGAATGTTTGTGATTGTTGTAATCGTATAGCTGAAGAAGATGAATGTTTAGAATTTCCTATGCCTTATTTTTTAGACCCTGCTTGGATATTTTCTGCTTGTGTTGATGGTTTTGATTCTGAATGTGAAAATTACGATTTTAATTCTACTTTAAATATTACTTGCAATCATATTGCAGATGTAAATTATTGTATTGATTGTAATTCAACAGATATGTGTTTAGATAAATATAATATTACTGATAGAAATAAATGTAATCTCGACAGTAAAATGTGTGAATGTTCTTTAATAGAATCTAATCCAGCAGGTTGTCAAGCAAACGGTTTTTGTTTTGGTAAATTACAAGGAGGTGTTGCTTGTGATTGTGATTCAGAATGTTCTTCAGGTGATTGTAATATAGGAATATGTAAAAGTATAGTGAACGCAGACATTACCGACAGCTTAGATGATGATTTTGATGATGATAAAATATTAAATCTTACACAAACGATTGGATTAAATGCTACAAATTCATCTTCAGATGTTTCAAATATAACTGTTGCTTGTTGGTCTTATTCAAGTTTGCCTTATTATGATGTTTGTTATTCTAATGTAGTTAATTGTACGGATTATTGTCCTCTTGCAAATGATTATAACCTTACTTGGAACACAATCCATAATTTTACTTCTTTAACAGCAGGTAATAAAACTATTCGTCTTTTAGTTACAGATGCCTTTTCAACAGACACGGATATTTCATGGGCTTGTTTCCGTGGTGATGGTTATTTCTGTGGCGAATCTTGTTTTGATAGTATTTTAAATCAAGATGAAATCGCTGTAGATTATGGTGGAGTTTGTGGTCTTTGTAATAATTCTATAAAAGATGGTTATGAAACTCTTGCAGATTATGGCTCTGTTTGTGGTACTTGTTATGATGGCATACAAAATTCGAATGTTGATATTAACGGTAGTTTTTATGATTTATCAAATCCTGAAACTGATATTGATTTGCATGGTCGTTGTGGAAATTGTACAAATAATATTCGTGATCTTCTGCGAGGAGAAACATATATTGATTATGGTAGTAATTGTGGTACTTGTTATGATAATATTAAAAATGATTATTTAAATGAATCAGAAGCAGACTACGGAGGACCTTTATGTGGTTTTTGTTCAGATGAAGGAAAGTCTAAAGATGAAGGGTGGATAATATCTAGAGGCATACAAAAAGATATTCCTTTTGATTTTCAACTTTGCGATGATTATGTAGAAATAATTGGTTTCTTTCAAGTATTCATATTAATTATAATCGCATCAGGTGGTGTAATTGCATTTTTAATTATAGGTTATCTTTTATTTTTTATTCTTAAAGGAGTAATAACTTTAACAATGTTAATAAGAAGGGTGACAAAGGTTTTAATTAAAATAAGTAAGCTTATTGGAATAAAGAAAAAGAAAAAATAATTGTATATTCCAAAAAAAATAAGAGATTATTTAAAGAAAAAACACGATTTTATTTATAAATAAGCTTATTTTGAGGATTTTAAATGGGATGGAGATATATAGGACAAAATACGAATATAAAGCTGTTTTCTGTAGCAGGTGAATTAAAAGAAATCACAGAAGCTTTTATTGGTTTTGCACTAGGATTTGCACCAGGAGTTTATGTTTTATTAATTTTCACAGTTATTGCGATGTTTATATTATATATGTTTTTTTATATTGCAAGGGCTATAAAGCATGAGGATGTTTAGATGGATACACATTTGGCTGACAGGATCGGGAATATGCTTGTGGATATTATTGGTTTTATTATGAATATGTCTTATGGATATATTTTGATTATTATTATATTTACTGTCATCGCTATAATTTTAGTTTATATGAGGTTTTTTACAGATTTATTGACAAAACCGGAGTATTAAAAATGAAAAAAATAAATTATATATATGTGTTAATGTTGTTCTTATTAATTAGTTCTGTTTTTGCTCAGACTTTAGAATATCCTTATTATATGGATGTTAATGTTACCGAACAAATAAATGTCCAACATCATATTGACGATATTTCTGAAAATATGTATATTTTTTTTGAAGGAACATTAAATAATATGACTAATAGTGCAGATGATACTTATAGCTACGTTTTAGTAACTAGCAGTATTGAAGAAGATATACCTTTTAGAATAATAGGTGCAAATGCAACTTCTTTTGAAAGATATAATGATTCTGACGGAAATAATGAAGATAGTTATTCCGTTACCGATAATTTTAAATATGTATTTCCTTGGAGCCATTTAGAAAACATTAGTATATTAATTCCTGGTAAGCATGAAGTTTGTGTAAATATTTCTGTAAAGAGTGGAATACAATATAGGTTAGTATCGGGATTACAAATAAATGATAGTAATAATATCGCATGGGATTATAGTTCAATATTTACTTCTTCAGATGATTCTTATGGTTATAAATGTGCCTTTTTAAGTTATAGTTATCCTGCAGGAATATATAATGCCACAGAATATGTTGGTTTTGAATGTTTAAATTGTGGTTTACCTAATAAATTATTTATTGCGTTAGATACTACAAATATAAGTAATAGTTCTAAAATATTCTCTACTGATTTTGTTAATTCTTCAGCAAATTTTACTACAGGAAATTTTGATTTTTTTGGTTTAAATTTTCAAAATACTGTTTTTTATGAGGCAACAGGGGTAATGCGATTTAGAATTCCTTTTTATCTTACAATAAATCTTTTGAAAAATAAAGTGACAAACACAACCGAACCTTGGGCAAGTACAGAAACCGAAGCTTATTGTAATGAATTTCAATATATTTATTTTCAATTAGCAGATGGTCGTAATGATCTTCCTTTGCAAGATATGTCTTATTTAGATTCATGGTTTTCTTGGATGCCTTATTATTCCAATTCTTTCACAGTAGTTCAAGATAATAAAACAAGTTTTTGGGATAAATATGAAAACTGTGAAGCTATAATTAAATTATATGAAGCAGGTAATTATACTATGACATTACTTTCAACAAAAACAATGGGGCTTTCTTGGGATGAAGAATTTATATATCCTCAAATAGGAGATAAACTTACTAAAAGTAAGTTATTTCCTGATGCAGACCCCATTAAGATAACTGAAGAAGTGAACTCTACCGTGAGTATTTATGCTTCTCAATTCGAAGTTAATAAATTCAATTTTATTGCGAATCTTGGGTTTAATATGTTAATTATACTTGGTGCGATTGGAATAATTGTGTTGTCTGTACAAACAAAATCAGCCAAACTTGCAATAATATTAATTCCTATATGGATAACTTTTATGAAACTACTGGGGAGTGCAATTCTTTAAAATGAAAAAAATTCTAATTGCTTTAATTTTTATAAGTATATTTTCATTAAATTTGGTAAGTGCTGGAAGTTTGGATGATGCGAGTACTTATTATAGTTTTGATGATGCAAATTTAACTGGTGGAGATGACCCTGTTGACATAAGTGGGAACGGACTAGACGGAACGACAAGTGGAAATCCAACAACGGGAGAAATAGGAATATTAGGGGAATGTTTTTTATTTGACGGTACTGGAGATTATATTACTATAAGCGATACTTTAGAAATGCAAGAGGGTGATTGGAGTATAAGCTTATGGTTTAAAACAACAGATACAACCGCATCAACAAGAACACTATTTGGATATAGAGAAGCTTCTACGAGTGATTGGGTAAGATTCAGACTAGAAACAGACCATACAATGTATATACAAGTAGATGATGGGGTGAGTGCCGCATCACTTGATAGCGACCCTACAACTTATAATAATGGTAGTTGGTATCATGCAATAATGGTATTTGATGAAACAGCAGATGACATATATTTATATATTAATAATGTTCTAATAGACAGCGACATAGGAACACTAGGAAGTGGGGCGAACAGCGATTCAGGAATACACATAGGAAGATGGATAGGTGCTTTTGAAGAAGCGTGGATCGGATACATAGATGAATTATCAATATATTCTCGAAAATTATCAGCAGATAATAGAACGGCATTATTTAATGACAATAAAGGATTTAATCCTTATGAGGATGATGTTGCAATAAATAACATACCAACAATAAATTATACCCTTCCTGTAAATAATACAAGAGATAATTCTCCTTTATTTATTAACTTCACATATATAGATGCAGACGGCGATAATGGAAATTGCACAGTTTATATAAATAACAGCGATGAATCACATTTCTTTATAGTAACGAACAACTCATGGTATAATTACACGAGCAACATGACTGTAGATGATTATTATACTTTTCATATAAATTGCACAGATAATAATTCTGCTTCTATTGATTCAGGTAATTATATTTTTCAATATGATTCTATTTCTCCAACAATAATTTGGATAAATCCTGTTGATAATTCTTCGATTCTTTTTCCTGAAAACGAAACTTTGCGAGTGAAAATAAATTATTCTGATAGTAATTTATTTAAATATCTTGTAAATATAACTTATACAGACGGAACTTCTTACTATGAAAATGTGAGTGATAATTTGACAGAAAGCACAGCACAATTTGATGAATTAATTAATATTTCAACATTTCCTTATGGTAAATTTAATATCTTTACTAAAGCAGTTGATAGTCATACAAAAATAGAAATTAATCCTTATGAAGTTGATATTGAAGATTCCAAACTTTCTTTTGATACGGAAGAAGATATATTTATAGAAATTTATTCAAAAGATGAAAGTGTTGCAGATTATCTTAAAACAATAGATAGTTACGAATTTAGTTTTGATTTTGTTGATAAAGAAATAGAAAAAAGAATTTTTACTGTAAAATCAGAAGATAAAATTTATTATATTAAAAATAGTAATTATAAAGCACATTTTGTCATATTAAATGATGACATGTCTGGTAACTGGATTGATTTTGAAGGAGTTACAGGAACCCCTATTGTTAAAAAGATTAGTAATTATGAATATACTGTTGAATTTCCCTCTATTTTAGATAAAGTTACTTTTAAAAGTATTGGTGGATTAAATAGCATAAACAGTACAAGAACATTTATACATGGGAGATCACCCATTATTAATTATATAAATATTTCTCCTGTCGTTGCATATTATAATGATACATTAAATTGTTCTTTCTCTGCGTATCATTCAGATAGTGATGAACTAAATGCAACAATTTATTTTTTAGATGATGGAGTACATAAAAATGAAACAACTTTTACAAACATATCGCACAATATATCTTATAGTATAATATTAAATAGTTCAGAAGTTTCTCCAAATGAATTTATTAGTTGTTATATAAATGTAAGCAATTCTTACATAACAATATATAATAATACCAACATAACTATAAGTGATTATTCTCCCGTGATAACTAATTATACTCCTGATAATACTTCATTTATTGTTGCAGAGAATACAACACAGAGTTTTAATGTTACTGCGACAGATGATGACGGTACTGTTTGGTATGCTTGGTTTTTAGACAGCATACTACAGGCAATAACTGATGCATGGGATTGGATTATAGGATTTGATGAAGCAGGAGATCATGAAGTTCTTGTTATTGTTAATGATTCTTCAGACCAAAACATAACACAATCTTGGAATGTCACTGTAACTAATATAAATATTGCTCCTGTTGTTAATTCTTTAAGTTCAATACCTGCTGTGACATATCAGAATTTTGGAAATCAAAATATAGTTTGTAATGCAACCGATGAAGATACTGCTAACGAAAATCTTAGTGTAACAATTCAATATAAAGATTCAAATGATATTTTGTGGGTAGATACAACAGAAAATTATAATGCCGTAACACACCTTTGGATATCCACTTTCGACCCTGCAACAACAGATTTAGGATATATGGATTTTAGATGTAAAGCAAATGATGGAGTGTTGGATAGTGATTGGTTTGTAAATAATGATGTTGTCTTAGTTTTAGAAATACAATATACTCCTACCCTACCTGTTGTTTTATCTCCTGTAAGTGGTAATTATGATTATTCTGTTTTGGTATCTTGTTCTGGTGCGTTTGATCAAAATATAGCACAAAGATTTTTTTATGAGATACAATATTCTATAAATGACGTTGTATGGATTAATTTATCTACCAACGAGCAAGGCATAGCATTTATTGATTTATCTAAATTATTAAACTATTCTGACACTGTAGATTTGCGATGTCGAACTATTGATGAGTATGGCTTTAACAGTTCTTATTTTAATCCTGCAGGTGAACTTACAAGAAGAAAAGATTATCAATTTTTTATATTTAATAAGGCGCCATTATCTTATTATTTAAAAGATAGACCCATACAATTGGGTGTCTTTGCCGATTTTACAAATATAAATAATACTGAAATAGAATATAATTATTTTGATTGCAACGGCGATGGTTTATGGGATCATATTTCTGATAAAACAGACAAATGGGCTGAACAAGAAAGTGTTAAAAGTTTTGAGGAATATTATTGGTGTACTTTACCAGAAGGAATTGTTAATATTGAAAGTGGTATAATGTTAAAAAAGAATTCAACAAATTGGAATACAAAATTATCAGTTTGTAATGATGTTATAGGAAATTATTGTGTTATTTCAAAAAAATATAATGCATTTGTGAGATGAAATGAAAAATAAAAAAATATTATTAATATTAATTGCATTGACTTTATTAGTTTTAAATACAAATTCATTATTTGCTTATAACTTATCTACCAACATTTCACAACAATATAAAGATTTGAGTTTATTTGATCGTTATTTTTGCGAGTATGAACATTTTGAAGTTACTGGCGATTTGCCAGATAATGATTTGGGATATTCATTATATGGTTTGTCTGCAATAATTACCACTCCTTTCACATATTTATTTGGTGCAATTTCAGGTAGAGAACAATATTGTCTTGCATATTTAAATACTATTACAGAAATAAAAAATAATAATAACATAACCAATCCCTATGATGTATATTCGGCACAAAATATTGACCAACTAGGACTTGAAGAATATGTTTATGTTCGTGAAAAAGAACAAATACTTATTAATGTAAATACTGCATGGGGTTATGTTGGCTTAATGATGGTTATTGTTCAAGAACTTGTTTTAATATTGTTTTACTTTTTACAATTTTATCTTGTGATTTATGTTTTATTTATTAGTATTCCTAAAGTATTTTTAAAAATAAGAGATTCATTGACGATGTTTTTAGTTGATAGTCATGAAAAACGAAAGAAAAAGAAAGAAGAAACAATTAATGTGCGTATGATAAAAAATAAAAGGTAATTGATATGAAATTAAAAATAATATTGTCAATTTTGTTGATGTTTGTTTTAATAAATAGCTTTGCGTATGCGTGGGGTTGTGATAATGAACATTGTAAAGTTACAGCAGGAAGTATTTATGTTTCAGATGTTGAAGTAACAGACGTACCTAATAGACAAAATCAAACATATATAAATTTCTATACCGATTTAAATTATATTAATGGTGTTAAAAGTTTGTATGAATTTGATGAATACCATATTTATTATTTTAATAATTGGTATTCTAGTAAGTATATAGATTTGGATCCCAATTATTTATATTTTGAAATACAACCTCGAGACCCCGATAGTGCTTCTATATGTAAAGTTAATAATCGGTGGGAAGATAATACTAATGCTGTAAATTGGTGTTCTTATCAAAAAAATCAAACGTCATGCGAATCGGAAGATATTTGTGAATGGCATGACACAGATATTTTTCAGCAAGTCAATTATCTTGGGTTACCCTTTTATATAAGAAGATGTTATGTAGATTGTGATTATACAGGCGATATACATTCTTGTGAACGTGATGGAGATTATTCTGCGATGTACGATTTTCCTTTAGATGAATCCCATGCAGATATTATTAATTTAAATGGTAATTATTATACTAATGATACTTACAGCGAACTCATAACAACTCCTGGATTTTTAAGAGGAATAGGTCAAGCACGTGTGGACATTACTCATAGTTGCGAATACAACGATTTATTAAATCATAATGTTCAAGTATGGTGTGATTTGGCACCTAATTTAGCATACCGTCATAATTCTGCAACACATGATGATTGGACTTATAAAGAAATAATACCTGGTAAATTTCCTACACAATCTTTTAAATATCCTGGTGTGAGTAGTTGTGTAAATGTTGGTATTAATATGAGTGATAATACCTTTAATCCCTATAATTGGACTATTGCACAAATTACAAATGCAATCACAACCAATAAAAATATAAATGATGATTTATCAAGTATGTATTCAACACAAAGTTTAATAAAACAAGTAAGGAGTAATAATGAATTAATTGAATTGTCGCATAGACTATCTTGGCAAGTAAGCATTTTAACTGTTGTTGATGTTGTTGCAAGTATAATTTTATTAATTTATTATGTGCTTGTTATTTCAATACTTTCAGGAATATTATTTGTACAATTTCCTAAGATGATGAGAAAATCAATAAACACATTTAGGGAGTTTACAAGAATAAGGAGGAAAGAATAAAATGGGCGTTGTACTAGACAGCTTGGTAACATTCTCAAGTCAAGTAAGCGAAAATATTGGCTCTGCGTTTAGAGAGATCGCATTATTCATAAAACAAATATCGCTTGTAGGTTTAAATCTTTATTTTACAATAGTGGTTTTACTTTTCTTCGCCACTATCGCTTTAATGATAATGTTGCCTGTGAGATTTAAACCTTACTATGTGCAAATCAAGAAGATGTTTATAGAATTTTTTGAAAAGCTTGACATGAAGAAACTTAATAAAGATAAATAGACGGAACGAACCTGGTTATTGCACAGAAAACAAAAACACTTATAAACCAAAACAGACATTTATAAGTATATGACGGCAGCAATCGCAAACGATACCTTAGAAGGACTTCCAGCAGTTGGAACAGATTTGGGGAACTTTTTATCTAACCTAGCACCTGGTGTAGGAACATTTATCATAATCCTTGGTGTATTCGGTGGTGTAGGAGCAATCGTATGGGCTATTGTTGAGGTTATTAAAAGAAAAATTAAAGTATAGAAACTTTAATTATCTTATAATAATTTCAATATACGGATAGTTGTTTTGAAATATCCACACATTTTTTCAACGATAGATGAGTTAAGCAATATGAAACTAAATTTAAAAAAGTTGGGTGCATTAGCACTAATGTTCTTACTATCTATTTCTTTAGCACTTGCAGTTGGTATCGATACTCATGTTGAGGATTGTTGTTATGCTTCTGCAACTGATACTGTAGGTTATTTTAACACTTCTACATCATTGTGTTATTTTAACTCCTCACAGACCGTTGATGGTTATCTTTCAACGAGTGCATTTTGTCAAAATGACATGAGAGGTCTCGAAGGAATGGGATCCGATCTTGGAAGTTTCTTGACAAACTTGGCACCCGGTGTTGGGTCATTCATCATAATCTTAGGTGTCTTTGGTGCAATAGCAGGAATCGTATGGGCTATAGTTATGGTAATAAAGAAAAAGATGGGCAGAGACCAAAAGTAAAAGATCGTTCCTTAGAAAGATCATTTTTTTATTTTAACAAATACACATTTCTTGGATTACCTCCGAAAGTTTGTAAAGAAATTAGTTTAATCTTTACAAACAAATTATATTTTCTTAACTCCTTTAGGGCAAATGGATGTTTGGAAAGACCCTCAACCCTTTCCAAACTCCTTTTTATATTTCTAAAATAAAATTTGTATTTCTAAAACAATCCTTATTTTTTCTTTGGAGTTGAAACA
>Ga0208769_1000287_pt1 | contig 25959 bp, 37 predicted proteins | sample AntAceMetag02UKC_FD_184768 | JGI IMG/M metagenome (GOLD analysis project Ga0208769, IMG submission 184768) | Saline lake microbial communities from Ace Lake, Antarctica- Antarctic Ace Lake Metagenome 02UKC (SPAdes) (version 2) | ecosystem: Environmental > Aquatic > Non-marine Saline and Alkaline...
TAAGTTGGGCTTTTGTTCTATTGAGGAATAATATATTCATTGCAATTTCATTAATTATTATTTTTGAAGAATAAGTTATTTTCATACCCAACTCTTCCATATCTCCTTCTAATCCTTTAACTATTTCTTGATAAAGATAATTTTCACGCTTCTTTTTTTCTTTGTCCTTTGCTTCATTTTCTGTAACATTTTCAAAATAAATAACTTTAAAATCTGAAGGATTAAATGCTTTATCTAAATTTTCTGTTTTTATATCAGATATTTTTTGGGACATTTTTTTAACTCCTGTAAAACTAAGTCTCTCTCGGTTTTTATATTTTGCCGAAGACGAATCCTAAAAATTTACCTATTTGGTAATTTTTTAAGATCTTCGTATAATTTTAACAATTTTGCTAATTGAACTATGTCTATTATTTTATCTGCTTTAAGATTCAGTTTCTCGTAATGAATCAATACAAATTCCAGATCTTCCTGAAAGTTCCTGAATTTTTTTATTAATCTGTGTTTGAATACTCTTCGGGTATTTACTTTTAAATTCTCAAAATTTTCTATATTTTTAATATCGGTTGGTGTTAGCATCTTTTCAAAGTTCTTTCATATTTTTTGCTTAGTTTGATCATTTTACTGGCAGTAGCATAATCTCCTTTTTGAAGAAGACGCATTGTCTTTAATATTATTTTTGTATGTGCTAAAAAATTACCTTTTTTAGCCTGCCTCATTGGATCCTTTCCTCTTTTTTCTTTTATTCTATCAATTGTTTCCTTAAACTCAGGATGTTTTAACCACCTGTAAAAAGTTGATTTGCCAATCTTTGCTTTTTTACATGATTCCCTTATTGAATAATAATTTTTATTATCTCCAAATAATTTCAAGAAATTTTCTTTATCTTCTGCATTTATTTTTTTAGGCATTTTTATCTATCCTATATAACTTGGACTATTGGAAAAATCATTTAGTTGAGCATCCTTTTGAAATTTGATTTGAGAAGGTTTAAGGAGATTCGCAATTGCGAGAAGTCCTGCAGAAGTTTCTTTATTCAATTCTGCCTGTTCTTTCATTATAACCATTAATTCAGAGAGAGTTGGAGGATTGTTTAATCTAAAATCATTTATGTGCTTATCAATAGCCATCCTATCTTGTTTTGCTGTTACAGGGTGCACTGTTTCATCTTCTTTAAGGCCAAAAGAGTCATCTGTAATAAATGCTAATTTTTCATCTATAGGACAAAATACTCTTATATTTTCTCCTTCATTTTCCAAAATATTTTTACATATTTCTGAATCTCCACGAGAATAATGATGATTGACTTCTCTAATATTTCTATTCCTCTCTTTTATCAGTATTACTTTTAATTCATGTTCTAATCTTGTAAAAAACTTTTGCCAGTATTCAGATGCCTTTCTATCCGCTTCTTGCGCATCTCTTCCATAAAAACTTGCTCCATTGCCTGCATAAATCTCTATTGAATTTTTATATAATCTAATTGTATGTCCATCTCGATATACTATATTTGATTTTTTTGATAATCTCCTGTAATTGTGATCCTGACTTATAATTTTTATATTAAATTCTTGTCCATGCAATCTTATCTGGTTGACATTCTTTTTATTTGGTTGACGACTACATAGATTTTTCTCGGTTTTTTGTAAACCAATATTAAAGGCACCTTTCTTCTTGAGGGATGTAAAAAGTTTGTGCACTGCCTGCCTACTGCATCCCCTTTTAATTCGTATTTGGGTGGGCGTCAAATGTTTCTTTGTAATAAGTTCAAGAATTTCTTTTTCTGCATTGGTTAGAGGTTTTATATAAGGGATATGTAAACCCTTCTTAGTTGACATTTTTTATTTCTAATTTCTTTTGTTCTTCTAAATAGGTGTTTAATAAGAATACAATCAAGCCAGAAACAGTTCGGCCAGTCGCCTTACAATATTCTTGTACTTTTTCATTAAGTTCTTTATCGAGAGAAATACTTCTAATTATCATTTTTATAGAAAAAGATATAAAGATAACATCTTATGTACTTGCGTAATGCAGATGAAAATTCAGACTAAAATAATCTATAATCAAAGAAAATGGATTCTAAATATACCTTCTTTGATTATGAAAGGGCTAAATTGGAGAGATGATGTTGTTAATATAGAACTAAATCCAGAGAATAACACGATAGAGATAGAAAATATTTTAACTAAACCAGTAGGATTTTCAGGATTATTTTTAAATATCAGCGATGCTAAGTATGAAAAAAATAAGAAAAAATTCCAACAGGCATTATCTAAAAACTTAACTAAAGATGGGAGAAAAGTTCTTTATGATACTAAGTGGGAAGAAATTGATGATGGAGGATATCATTTAGTTGCTTTACATTTAAATTATTCAAAATTTTATAAGGAATTTAGTAAGAAACAAAAAAACAATAAAATGAGCATCATTGAAAAAGTTCTTTCTCAAAAACATGAGGAATATGCTATTGAAATAAAAAAGGAATTGGAAAAAAGAAAAGCAAAAAAACCAGAATGGTTCAGTAAGATGAACAAAGAAATAAATAAAATAGAAGTAAAACTATCAAAAAGGAAGATAAACAAATTTAAAAAACCCAAAATGCTTTTAAATTTGTAAATGGTCCATTTGTCCAACGGCTAAGACAGCTCGTTTACAGGTATTGACTGACTAATATTCATTAGATAAAAATACTAAAAGCCGAGCAAACCGAGGTTCGACTCCTCGATGGACCATTATCCCTGTACTCGTCGTGAAAGGAGCCTTTAGGCTATCGGCGTTTACACCGAGTAAACCGAGGTTCGACTCCTCGATGGACCATTTTTACGATGAAAAAAAGAGATGGAAAAAGTTATTGGACAATCAGAAAAATCTTACCAACATTTGTAGGACTCTCTGTTATAGTCGCATTTCCAAGAACTTCAATTTGTATCATTGGATTAAAAACCCTCTTGTATAATCCTCTTTTAAGTATCTGGAATAATCAAATATAAAAAATTTTAAATACATCATTATAATTGTGGAATCAGACATGGCCCAAACCTAATGAAAGTTTCGTAAAAGAAACCTTCGGTGTCTTTTACTGCGCGGTTAGTTTATTGGTAGAATATCTCGTTGCCAACGAGGTGAGCCGAGTTCGATTCTCGGACCGCGCATAATTACTTATTCTTTATTTTAAATTCTGCTTCTTCTGTAGCCTCGCAAGATTCTGCTACAGAATCAACTGCTTTTTCCAAATCTCTTGCAGCATCAATAAATCTCTTTTTCCGATTTCCTTTTGTTATTTCTGCTGCTTCAACAACTTCTTCTTGTGCATCAGTTGTTATTTCTTCAGCTTCTCTAATTCCTTTTTTTGCTTTTGTCACTGCCTTTTTTGCTTCTTTAACTTCTTTCTCAACAGTTTTAGAATTTGCATTTACCATTTCATAAATAGTCTAAATCAATATATAAACTTTAAGTATCTTTCAAAATTCTTTTAAACACCTTTTTCTTATTAATTAAAAGAGCATGATACCAGTATACATACCAATTATCGGAGCATTAGCATTAGCGACAGGAACTATCCTCCAAAGATTTGTTTTACGAAGAAAAAAAATTGATATTAAACTTTATCAAGTCCTGGAATTCTTAGCAATTGTCATTGTTTTGCTCCCCTTTCTTTATTTCTTCTGGAAGCTTGACGCAGAAGCCCTGCAATTAAAAAATATAGTTATCTTTGGTTCTGTTATCATCTTTTCAATAATTGCAAACCTTTTCACATTCTATTCTATGAAAGGGGAAAAAGTAAGCAACTTAGAACCAGCCAAAATCCTTGAACCATTATTAGTGATTATTCTAGCAATAGTCTTCAGTTTCTTTTTTGAAAATTTATATGAGCGAAATTTAAAAGTTGTCATCCCAGCAATTATAGCCGGGGCCGCTCTAATCTTCTCCCACATAAAAAAACACCATCTTTCCTTCAACAAATATTTCTTAGCAGCAATGATTGGAAGTTTCTTCTTTGCACTTGAACTTGTCATCACAAGATTAATTCTAGACTTTTATTCTCCAATCAGTTTCTATTTCCTAAGATCTTCAGCAGTTCTCTTGATTAGTTTAGCCATCTTCAGACCAAAATTAAAACAAGCTAACAAAACAGTTCGTTTACAGATTTTCCTTACAGGATTGGTCTGGGTAGCTTACAGAGTATTGATTTATTATGGTTATCTAAATCTTGGAGTTATCTTCACCACTCTATTAATAATGCTTGGTCCAATTTTCATATACGCCTTTGCCCATATTTTCTTAAAAGAAAAAATAAAATTAAGAAACATCATCGCAGCACTAGTAATAATCGGCTGTATCTTGTACGCAACTCTCGCATAATCCAAGTTTTATAGCCCATTTCTGCAGTAACTATAAAATAACAACACTATAGAAAAGTTTATAAGTATATTAATAATAAAAAATGCATGAAAAAATCTACTAGAAGAGTTGGAGCAGGAATTTTGGCTACTTTGGCGCCTTCTGCACTTGCTATTGCTGAAGGAATCGAAGAAAAATTATATGAAAGTCCTAAGGAAGTTATAAATTTTGATTATCACAGCAAGGTAAGAGATGATACAAATAAGTTTGTTCTTAGGAGTAATGGAACAGTTACAATGTATGATTCTAATTTTAATTATATTATGAATTCAAAAGGAGACTGGTTCCACGATGCAGATAATTCTAAAGATGTTTCAAGAGGAGATGGAAGAATGTTGCCTGAATTTGACGCAACTATTACTAATGCATTTAAACAAGGACTAATAGAGGCAAAAGAAGAGTTAGGAAGAAATTATGCAGAAAATGAAAAACTATTAGAAAAAATCGCTTTAGCAGAAGGAAAATTAAGCAAAACAGAAAATAATGTTACTGATTATATGAATGAAATTCAAAAATTAAAAATAGAACTCAGAGGGTATCAAACACCAAGTGATGAAAAAGAATTTCCTTATGCATCAGGTAATGGAGAAAGATTCCATTCAAAAATCGTATCAAAAAAAGAAGACCATGATATAGTTAATGGAAATACTACAATAATTAATGAAGGATATGTAACTCCAACAGACACATGCAACAGAGAAGAAGTTGCAGATAAAGAAATAGTAATTCAAAAATTAGTTGATGAAGAAGAACCAGTAGCTAAATTAATAGATAAACAAATTCTTGTTGTTGAAGAAAAACTTCCTGAACCACCAATTAATGAAGACATATTAAAAATAATGGTTGAAAAGTATGGGCTTCCCGAATCAGAAGTTCAAGAACCTGTAAAACCAGATTATAATTCAAGACTTGCATTTGTAACAGAAGGATTTGGAGGAAAAGGATTTGGAGTTGGTGGAATTGGAACATCTTGGGAACCATCAGCTAATTTCGGTCTTACTGGAACAATTTTGGGAGGACTTGCTAAAGATAATACATCAGAAATAACAACAGACCCGTCTCCAATTGGGGTTTATGGACATGGTATAACCGAAGAACAAGGTCAAAGAATGATTGGGGGAGCATTAGAATTTGATTTAAGGGCAGATAACGGATTAGGAATATTAATCGGAGGAGAATTCAAATATTGGACTTGGATTGAAAATAATACTGCAGAAATTCTTGGCCCAGATGGAGAAATAAGAAAATCAAATTCAACTTCTACTCCAAAAAATCAAATTTCGGGAGGACCTCGTGTTGGATTAGAATATATAACAAAATCAGGAGCAGGATTCGGAATAATCGCGAGTGTAGACACAGTAAGAAATCAAATTTCTGTTGGGGGAAGAGTCTCACTTAGAAAATCTCAAAATAAACCCAAAAAAGAATAAACAAAATGAAATCATTAAAAATTTTACCAATATTATTAATAGGAATATTTTTGATTAGTTTTGCGAGTGCAACTATTACATGTGATGGGGGATGGGAAGATTCTTTAGATATAATAGATATAGAGATAAATGATGAAGAAAGTATCAATTTCTGGACTTATATCTTTTCATACCCAGAATCTTCAATAACTTCAAACATAAAACTTTATTCTCCAACAGTAGAAGGAATCTTAATTTATAGTTTTCCAGAAGAATCATCATCTGAATATTTTTTAGATAACACTTATACACTCACTCCTGATATGTATACTGGTCCAGGAAATTATGAAATAGTAATATTAGGTTCTGATGAGGTAAGTTCAGACACTCACACTTTAACCCTAACAGTAAATGACGCTGACCCAGACACAACTGCTCCAACAATAACCCTATCAGGAGCTAATCCCCAATACATACTCTTATACGACGCATACACCGAATTAGGAGCTACAGCAACAGATGATGTTGAAGGAGACATAACAAGCTCAATAGTAATTGATTCAAACGCAGTAGACACTTCAACTGAAGGAAGTTATATTGTAACATATAATGTACAAGATTCTTCAGGAAACACAGCAACTCAAGCTACAAGAATAGTAACTGTTGCAGACACAGTTCCAGAAGATACAAATCCCCCAGCAATCACAATAATCAATCCAACAGAGGGAACAACTTATACTTCATCAATGGATTACATTAACTTCTTCATAACAGATGCAAACTTGGATTTCTGTACAGTAAACGATGGAACAGGAGCAGTGACAGTTGCATGTAACTCAGGAGAATTAACTACAGTATCAATGACATCAGTTGAAGGAACAAACACTTGGACAGTTTATGCAATTGATGATTACGGAAACAGCGCAACAACAAGTGTAAATTTCAATGTGAACAGCGGAGGAGTAGATATCACAGCACCAATAATCACAATAATTTCACCAGAAGACGCAGAATACGATGATAACACAATAACATTCCAAGTATTAACAAACGAGGAAGCAACTGTTGAGTTCAGTTTAGATGGAGAATCAAGAATAACAATGAGCAACCCATCAAATAATATATTCAGATACACAATAACAGGACTTTCAAATGGAGACCACGATATTGTATTCTACGCAACAGATGAAACAGATAATGAAGGAACAGAAAATATTAGTTTTAGTATAAACACAGAAGAAGATGAAGACGATGATGATAAAGTTTCATCAACATCTACACCCGAAGAAGATGACGAACAAGCATATTTAGACCAATTCAATCCAAAAACAATCTACTTAAATGATGATGAAGTTGAAGAAGAACTTTCATGGTTCCAAAAACTAATCAGAGCAATAAAAGATTTCTTAAAGAGATTGTTTGGTTTGAAATAAAATGCAAATATACTTTTCTGAAAATACCCCTAAAAATAAAACTGAAGTTTCTCGAGAAGAATTATCTATGAAAATTAAAGGTAAGGAAGTTTATGACCACAAAATTTATGAGATAACTGATGGTAAAAGATTTTTCAAAGTTACAGAAACAAGTATAGACTCTGTAATTAATGATATTTTTAAAAATTCAAAAGAAATTTTAATTACTCCTGATTCTAAAACAAAGAATTAAAAATCCCCGCCCATTCCAGGAGGCATTCCACCACTCTTACCACCTTTATCTTCAGAAGCAATAACATCATCTATCCTCAAAATCATTGTTGCAACTTCACTCGCAGAATTAATCGCCTGACTCTTTAATTCAAACGGCTCAATAATTCTTGCTTCTAACACATTCTCAATCTTATTGTTAAATAAATTCAAACCAGCATTTCTTTCCCCAGCATCGTGCTTTGATTTCAACTCTGTAAGAACATCAATTGGATCCATACCAGCATTCTCTGCAAGAGCTGTAGGAATAAATTCCAGGGCAGAAGCAAACTCTTCTACAGCAAGCTGCTCTCGTCCACTCAAACCCTGTGAAAAATTCCTCAATCTTTTTGCAATCTCCATTTCTATCGCTCCTCCCCCAGGTACAACCAATCCAGATTTCAAAGAAGACACGACATCTCCCAATCCATCTCTCATAGCTCTTTCAATCTCATCTATAACATGATCACTTCCTCCGTGAATCAAAATCGTCACTGCCTTAGGATTCTGACATCCTTCAACATAAGTAAAAAAATCCTCTCCTTTTTTAACTTCTTGAACTATTCGTGATTTACCAAATTCTGAAGAAAAAAGCTCACTTAAATTACTCACAATTTTCCCCCCAGTAGCCTTAGCAAGTTTCTCCATATCACTCTTAGAAACTCTTCTACATGCATAAATACCCTGCTTAGAGAGTAGATATTGTGCAAAGTCGTCTATTCCCTTTTGACAAAAGATAACATTAGCTCCTGTCTCTTTCACCTTATTTATCATATTTTTTATTGTTTTTTCTTCATGACTAATAAAATTCTGCAATTGGTCTGGTGAAGAAATTGAAATCTTTGTATCAATCTCAGGATTCTTTAATTCTAAGGGAAAATCAATCAAAGCAATCTGAGCATTGTTCACAGCAGGCGGCATATCTGCAGAAACTTTCTCTTTATCCAAAACAATTCCTGAAATCAGCTCTGTATCTGAAATACCATCTCCTTTTGTTTTCTCAATTTTAATATCATTCAATTCAACTCTTTCATCATTCTTAATTTGATTAACTGCTTTCACAATTATCTCAGCTAATTTCTCTTTCGACCCCTCTGCGCCCTTGCCAGTCATAGCAGTCATCGCAATCTGCCTCAACACATCATTATCTTCTGGAGTTATCTTTAATGAAATATCTTGCAAAATCTCCTGACATTTCTTAGCAGCCATCTGATATCCTTTGGTTATAACAGTTGGATGAATTTTTTTATCCAAAAGTTTTTCAGCATTCTCCAAAAGTTTCCCTGCAATCATCACAGCAGTTGTAGTCCCATCACCAACCTCGCTCTCCTGAGTCTTTGCAATCTCAACCATCATCTTTGCAGCAGGATGCTCAATTTGCATTTCTTCAAGAATCGTAACTCCATCATTTGTAACAATAATCTCATTAGTCGGAGAAACAAGCATCTTATCCATTCCCTTAGGCCCAAGAGTCGTTTTCACAACTTCTGCCACCATCCTTGCAGCCATAATATTATTTCTTTGAGCATCTTTCCCCATGATTCTTTGGATGTCTTCAGGCATTAGAACAACTGGTTTCTCTGTCATTTTATTTTATTTCCTCCAATTTATATCCTGTTTTTTTCTCAAGTTCTGAAACAGCTTCTTTAATTTTTATTGAATCTTCAGAACGCCTTGCAATTACCACGGCGGCAACAAAACCTCTCTCTTTATTTACACAAATACTAGCATCTAAAACATGCATGCTTATTTCACCATTCTCTAAATCATAGGTCATTGGTTCAAACACAGTATCTATTAATTCATAGATTTTATGATAAAATTCGTCTCTCACATTTTTTTCAACAAGATTATACTTTGCAAACTCATATTCAACTTTCTCTGTCATACAAATCTCCCTCCTCAAACGTATTTAAACATTATTGTGCTCAACTATCTTTTATTCCTATATCTTCAATACTCGTCACTCTTTTCACTAATCTCAACCGCGAATCTAAATTAATAACATATTCAAATCTGCAAAGCACACAATCTAATTACATAAAAACTTATAAATTTAAAGCACCTAATTATAACATGCATAAAATAACTATTTCAGAAGTTATGACAAGAGAACCAGTAACAATAAAACCAGATACAAATCTATTAGAATGCGCCAAAAAAATGGTGAAGAAAAAGGTAGGAAGTCTACTAATTGTGGATAAAAAGAGGCTTGTGGGTTTTATTGCTCAAGAAGATATCCTGTGGGCATTAATAAAGAAATCAAAAGAAGATTTAGCAAATATTAAGGCAATTGAAATCTCACCAAAGAAAATTGCAACGACAAAACCTACAGCAACAATTCAACAAGTTATAGAAAAAATGAAAAAAGTAAGATTTGAGAGACTACCAGTGATAGAAAATAATGAACTTTTGGGAATAGTGACTGCAAAAGATATTTTAAATTTTCATCCTGGATTTTATCCAGAATTAGAAGAATTTGCTAAGGTAAGAGAAGAGACAGATAAACTCAAAAGACTAAAAAAAGTCAGAAACCAAAACATAGGCATATGCGAAGAGTGTGGGAATTCTGATGTGCTCCAAGTGGTTGATGGGAGTCCAATTTGCGAAACATGCAAAAATAAGATATAGAAAAAATATTTAAATGAAATTTACTTCGCTTTAACATGCCAGAGAAAGATACTATATTTTCAAGTAAGATAAAATTTTTAGGAATTTTTTCCTTCAAAGATTTCTACATTTTTTGTAATGACTGGCTCACAGGTGAAACAGAGTTATTCATGTCAGAAACCAAATACAAAGAAAAAATTGAGGGAGATTCAAAAAAGATAAATGTTGAATGGAAAGGTATAAAAAAACTTACAGATTATTTCAGGTTTGATATTAAAATTGAATTCCAATTATTGAAATTAAAAGAAGTTGAAATTCAAGAAGGAAATGCAAAGATAAAGACAAATAAGGGAAGTGTAGAATTAAAAGTTAAAGGAATTCTTGTAAGAGATTATGATGGTAAGTTTGAAAAAACTGCAAGCAAAAAGTTTCTTAGAGGTATTTATGAAAAATGGGTTATTCCTTCAAGAATTGAAGAATTTGAAGAAAAAATAATAACTGAATGTGACGAATTCTTAAATCAAGCTAAAGCATATCTTGACATAGAAGGAAAAAAATAACCCTTATTTAACCGAAATCCTTAAATAGAATTCTCTCCCAATTTGACTATGAAAAAAATATTCATCCTGTTATTGCTATTATTAATCATTCCAAGTGTTTTTGCAATAAATATCAGTATTGAACAAACAAGTTCAGATGAAATAATGATTATTGGGCTGGATGAACCAACCACATTTAATTTAAAAATTACTAATAATGAGATATCAGATAATTTTCTATTTTATACTTTTTTCGGAGCTGGTAGTTCTCCAATAGAAACAGTTCCAATAACTGGGGGCCAAACAAAAGAAGTAGAATTCAAGGTAAATCCTCGTTCAGATCTAACTCAAAGAGGTATGATGCTTTTTAATTTGTTTATTAAAGGTCAAGATGGAACCGAGCAGATAGTTTCACTTGATGTAAAAGTGTTAGGTTTAGAAGATGTATTTAGTGTTGGTTCTGAGGAATTCAACCCAGAATCAAATTCCTTAGAAATATATATCAAAAACAATGTAAACGCAAATTTCGAAAATATGCAAGCAAAATTCAAGTCTCCTTTTTTCAACCTTGAAGAAACCCTTTCATTAACACCATACGAAAAAAAGAATTTTAATATACAACTAAACAAAGAAGATTTCAATAAAATAATGGCTGGGTTTTATACAATTGAAACAAAGGTAACAGTTGATGGTCATGAAACAGATATAGAAGGCATAATAAAATTTTCTGAAAAAGATATCTTAACAACAACAGATAAAACTAAGGGATTTATTATAAGGACAAATACAATAAAAAAATCAAATGAAGGAAATCTTATTTCAGATTCTGAGACAATTATAAAAAAGAATATTATCACAAGGCTATTCACAAGCTTAAATCCTCAACCAGATATCGTTGAAAGACAAGGTTTCACAATTTATTATACTTGGGAAAGACAAGTAAAACCCGGAGAAACCCTAGAAATTACTATAAGAACAAATTGGTTCCTACCTTTATTAGTTATCTTTCTAATTGTATCAATTGTAGTATTAACAAAAAAATTCTCAAAAACAGATTTGGTTTTGAAAAAAAGAGTTTCTTTTGTTCGTGCAAAAGGAGGAGAATTTGCGCTTAAAGTTTCTGTATCTATACACGCTAAAAAATATGTTGAAAAAGTGAATATAATAGATAGATTGCCTGCCTTAGTCAAGGTTCATGAGAGATTTGGAGCAGAAGAACCAACTAGAATTGATGAAAAAGCAAAAAGAATTGAATGGAATTTTGAAAAACTTGAAGCAGGAGAAATACGAAGTATTTCATATATTATCTATTCTAAAATTGGTGTGCTTGGAAAATTTGCTTTGCCGACAGCAACAGCAATTTATGAAAAAGACGGAGATATTCATGAAGCAGAATCAAATAAAACTTTTTTTATGGCAGAACAATTAAAGAAACCAATTCAAGAAGAGTAAAAAAGAATGGTGAATAAATTAAAATATCTTTTTGGAGCTTTATTATTTTCTACACTCTGCCACAATGTTGCATCTGCACCAAGTCTTGAATCAACACCCCCAAACACAATTGAAAAAACAATTGAATATAACGAAAAAGAAATCCAAAATACAGAAACAGCAATTTCTCGAGGAGATTTATCTGTAAATATTTTTCTAGATGAATACAAGGTTGGAGATTTGTTTGATTATTCTGGAAAAATTCAAAATACTCGAGATTCCAAAATTACAATAGATGGTCAGATAAAAGGATTAGAATGGAAACTTTTAAAGGAAAATCAACTATTTGATACTAGGGAATTTAAAGAGAATTTTTCTATAACTTTCAAAAAACACGGTTTTATAGAATTTGATTATGTTAATGATAAATTAAGAATAAAAACTTCAAGCACAATAATAAAATACAATGGTATTAATCGTGAAATTCCATTTATTCCGTTAGTACCGCCCTTTTCTGTCTCTATTGACATCGGCATACCTCTTTATGAATTCACAGAAGCAGGAACCTATATCTCACAACTTCATTCCATATATCTTCTTGACGGAAAAAAATATGAAACAATATTCGAAAGTCAAGAATTTGAAGTTAAAGATAAATGAAAAATCTTAAAAACACATTTCTCATTCTAATTTTACCCTCCATAGCTTAGTGGCAGAGCGGTTGGCTGTAGCCCGACATGTCCCAGTTCGATTCTGGGTGGAGGGATTCTATAGATGTATTCGTTATTCAAATATAAAACAAGAATACATCTAACCCATATTTGGACAAAGAAGTTTTATTCTAAGGAAGCTCAAAAGAAACCTTGGTGTCTTTTAAGTTCGAATTTGGGTGGAAGGATTGATTAAATATAATCGATTTCGGAGAAAAAATCAAGATTAATAATCTTAAAAATAGATAAATTTATAAGTAAAATATTACTATAATTATTAACTACGAATACTAGAGGGTATTACCTTTTGGTAATATTCTCTTACTATTTTTTTAAAAATGAAAGTAATCATTTTTAATGATAAAGATAACTTTCAGGGAGCCCTAAAAATTATAAATAATGGGCTACCAGGAGGGAAGAAAAAATTTTGGGATTATAATAAATATATTCCGTTTATATTCGATGAATTAAAGAAAATTGATGGACTTAAAGATATTTCATTAGAGCTCACTAATACTATTTTTTATACAGGAAAATATACTTCTAGATTAATTTCCAAGGTCAATTGGGATTGTAAAAGAAAAATAGAGGAAATGAAAAACTTAATAGAACAAGAGGAAAAATTGTTCGAAGAAATAAATGGGCAAGAAATTGAGTCAAAAATATTAGAGAAGATAAATCATCATGTAACACATATGAAAGAATTCCTGGAAAATAATAAAGAAATCTATGAGGGAAAAATAATAAAAAATATACGAAACTTCGATGGACAAAAAAGGTTGTTTGAAATGATTGATAAGAATCCTTCAATTGATTTAAGAACAACATTATTGAAAGAAGGGGATTGTGAAATTTACCAAAAAGGGATTGATGGAAAGATTGTGACTGATCTTGTTAATTTGGCTCATACTGGCGCATATGACTTAGCACTTGTGTTAAGTGGAGATACTGACTTGGTTGGAGCAATAGAACTGGTTATGGGAAGTCTATCAAAAAAAGTAGTTGTTGTGGCATGTTATGATTCTAATGATAAAAAGAAAACGAATGTGTCTGATTTAAAAAATAAGTGTAGCTTTTTTATGAATTTGCATGATTGTAAAGAAGGTCTTTGCAGTGTTTCTAAAACCCTAAGGATGAGAAATTTTTCTTGATAAATCCTGTTACTTTCGACGTGGGCATAAACCTATAGAAAAAGAACAAAACTAATTTTCTGAGTGGAGAACCTCAAAACCCCCCAACCTCAAACATATCCCATTTTATAGGAATATTTAAAAAGTAAATTTATCTTAAAAAAATAAGAGGGATAAAATGGGGGAAACTTCTTATAAACAAGACGAGGACGAATTTACAGAAGATATAGATGATCTTGATCTAGACTGATTAATTTTTTATTTTTTTTATTTTTAATTACTACGAACTTTTTATTTCTAATTTAATTTTATTATTTTCTTTTTCTAATTCTTCTCCATCATATTCAATATAAAATTCTATTTCATTCACAACAAGATTAGAAACAAAAATATTTTCGAACACCATCATTCTTCCAAAACCAATTTGTAATTGTTTAACATCAACTTCTTTAATTTCTTTCCCGTCAACAGAAATAATTAGTTTTGCACTTTCTACATAATCCAATCCATTATTTCTTATAGTTATATTAGTGTCCAGAAATCTTCCTGTCATTTTCGCAGAAACATTTTCAAAAACCAAATCAGGGTAAGAAGGATAAGAATAAAGTTCATCAATTAATCTAATAGTATCTTCTCCTATAATTTGGTTACATTTGCTTATGTTGTACATTATATTATTTTTATTCAAAGAATGTTTAAATCCTAAAACATGAAGCAACTCATGCAAGGCAATATTTGGTTTTTCGCATTTTGATTCTCTTATCAATAAAATTTTCCCACTCCTAATAACACTAAACTCTCCAGCTCTGGTTATATTTGTAGGCCCACCCTCTCCTGCAATAAACAAACCTCCTTGCATTTTGTTCTTACTATCACAAGTCACAGAAATTTCTTCATTATCTCCAACCTGATAAAAATTTAAAAGACTTATATTAGATAAAATCTCAAAAGCATATTCCATTTCATCTTCTTTCTGTAAGGGGCAATCCAAAATCTTATAAGATATTTCTGGTAAAGGAAACCTCATATTTTCATAAAATTGCATTTCTTCAGAACCATGGCTAACACTAAAATTATAATTTCGGGTTCCCAGGTTAAAATCAAGTGTTCCAGAAGGGAAAAACCAATAAAATCCAAGCAATCCTATAGCTAAAATGAAAAATAATGCACTAAAAACAATTTTCACCCATCTCATGATTGATTAAGAAATATAAAGATTATAAATTTAACGAGAGTTCTTAATATCTAAATTAGTAAAAAAATAAAAAAAAAGAATTAGTAAAAAAAGAGGAATTATTCCTCGTCTTCTGAATCCTCAGCTTCTGCTGCAGGCTCTTCAGCTTTTGCAGGTTCTTCTGAAGCTTCTTCTGAAGCTTCTTCAGTTGATTCTTCTGAATCAGATTCTTCTGAAGGTTTTTCAGCTACTTCTTCTGAAGTAGTTTCTTCTTGTGTTTCGTTTTCGTTTTCTTCCATTTTATATTGTCCTAAATTATTAAATTCAGGTGAAATTAAAAAGAAAAACGCTTTTTTAAAGCTTTGGATACAAAGTTTACTACTCATCAATCAAACAAAAAATAACAAGCTTTTTATATGAAAAAGAGGATTTGAAGGTATGTTTAAGGGCATAATATATCGTCTAAAAAACCTTTGGAAAAAACCTTTCAAAGTTGGAGTTATAAGTCCTCAATATCCAGAAAGAAAAATATCAAACCAAGGGATAGCAATTCATGTTGATTCTTTAACCTACTATTTATCAAAACTTGGAGTAGAAATTCATATATTCACTATTGGAAGTAAAAACTCTATAAAAAAGGAATACATCGGAGAAGGAAAAAGAATAATTCATAGAATCAAATTAGATGAAGACTCTCATAAAGACATTGTTATTGAGAAAAAAATTGCCAGATCTCTTTTTGATGCTAAAGTAGTTGGTGAAATAATAAAAGAAAATGAATCTGGTAAATTTGACATTTTGCATTCACATATGGGAATTTCAGGAGTACTCTTATCAAAATATTCTCAAGATATCAAACTAGTTCATACAGTTCATTCACTTGGAAAAAACATGATAAAATTTATGTCTAAAGAAGAAAGAAAATATTATAATTTAACTAACTGGATGGAAAGTGCCATGGTTTATAGCGATGCAATAATAGCAGTTTCAAAAACATCAAGAGGAGAAATTTTATCTAATTATCCAATCAATCCAAAAAAAGTATTTTATATACCAAACGGAGTTGACAGATCAATATTCCATCCAGATAACACAATTGCAGAAGAGAAAAAAATAACCTGTATAGGAAGATTTAGTAAAGAAAAAGGGGTAGATCTTATTCCAAAAATTGCAAGCAAAATCCTTTCAAAAAATAAAGAAATTAAGTTTACTGCAGTCTTCCCACCAGATAATTCAATGCCTGAAACACTCGTAAAAATAAAACATCAATTTGAAACATTAGAAAAAACATTTCCAAAAAGATTTATCTGGATAAAGGAACCATTAGGTAGGGAAGAATTAGCTAAATTATATAATGAATCAATGATTTATATTCAACCTTCAAGATATGAAGCATTTGGAATGACTGTTTTAGAGGCAATGGCTTGTGGTAAGGCAGTTATATGTTCAAATAAAGGAGGACTTCCAGAAGTTGTTGGGAATGCCGGGCTTATCATTAAATTTAACAGCAATATTTTTGCAAGAGAAATTTTAAAATTAATAAATAGCCCTAAGCTTAGAAGAAAATTAGGATTAAGAGGAATTAAAAAAACAAAATTATTTGATTGGGAAAGAATTGCAAAAGAAACTTTAGAATTGTATCAAGTATTAGCAAAGAAAAAACCAGAGGAAGAACAAGAAAGAATTGCTCAAGGATTTAAACTCTTAGCAGAATCTACCTGTCAAAAAATAAACTTTAAAAAAAGGAAAAAAACTTCATCAGGAATAGAAAATATTGAAAAAACTCCAGAAATTTCTGTTATTATTCCTGTATTCAATGCAAAAAAATTTATCAAGGAATCTATAAATTCTGTTTTAAAACAGACATTTCAAGATATTGAACTAATTATTGTCGATGACGCGTCAACAGATAATTCTCTTCAAATTATCAAAAAAATGTCTCAACAAAATAACAAGATAAAGATTCTTGTACAAGGGCAAAACAAAGGTAAGGCAGGAACTATAAATTCTGGATTAAAAGAAGCTAGAGGAAATTACATTGCTTTTTTAGATGCAGATGATTTAATGGATAAAACTAAATTAGATGAACAAATAAAAGTTTTCAAACAAAATCCAAATATAGACATGACTTACACAGATTTAAAGAATTTTGATGAACAAGGAGAAAAAGGAATATGTGAAAGTGTAGATTTTAAATCCTTAGAAGAACCATTAAAAAAATTACAGGCCTCAGCAAAATCCAAGAGAAAATTCAAATATCCTTCACATGCTTTAGATAAAGAAAAATTCATTCCAGGAGGAAGTGTTATGGTTAAAAAGAAGATAATTAATTCAGGGATAAAATTTGATGAAGAACTAAAAAACAGCGAAGATTGTGATTTTAATTTTCAAGTTATTGGGGCAGGATATAAAATAAAAAGAATTCCAAAACCACTTTATCTTTATCGCCAGCACCAAGGACAAAAATCCAGAGATAAGGAAGAAATGCAAATCGCCAAAGAATACATCATAAAAAAATTACGTTCAGAGAAATATTTCACAAATTAGGCAACAAAAAAATCAATACTTCCTAGGCCTAGAATTACTTCTTCCCCTATTTGAATTTCCACCAGAATGTGATCTACCACCATAAGAACTTCTTGATCTATTTCCCTCACTTCTTCTTGGTTTATCATCATTACTTCTTGGTCTATCCTCTCCTCTCGGTCGACTATCATTACTTCTTCCATAAGAACTTCCTCCGCTTCGTGGTCCTCTTGAATCATTACTTCTTCCATAAGAACTTCCTCCACTTCTAGGTCCGCTATCATTATCTCTTCTTGGCCCTCTACTAAAATTTCCTCTTGGGCCATTACTTCTAGATCTTCCATCTGCCCTAGGTCCGTCTCCTCTTTTAAATCCTCCACTACCTCTAGGACCTCGATTAAAGTTCCCTCTAGAATTTCTTCCAGAATCCCTTCCACCAGAACCTCTACCAAATCTTTCTCTTCCAGAATCTATTCTTATTTGAACAATTTCAAGCTGGGGCAATTCTTCCTGAAGTATATTAATATCATCTGGCCGAGTTAATGAACTAAAATTTTCATAATCTCTATGTGCCAAAATAGTTACTGCCTTCCCTTCTTTACCTGCTCGAGCAGTTCTCCCAATTCTATGAATATAATCCTTTGCATCAGGACAAACATCATAGTTGTACACATGACTTATTCCTTGAATATCTAAACCTCGTGCAGCAACATCTGTACAAACCAAAACACCCACACCTTGTTTCTTGAATTCATCTAAAACTCGCATTCGCTTTTTCTGTTCAAGTCCACCATGGATAGCCTTTGCTTTAATTCCATTTCGGGATAAATTATCAGTAACAAAATCCACATTTCTTCGCGTGCTACAAAAAACCAAAACAAAATTTGACTCTTCTTGTTTTAACAAATGCACTAACAAAGAGAATTTTTTATTATCAGGAACATCGTAAAAAACTTGCTTTAATTTAAGGGGGTCAACTTGTGACTCCACAGATATTTCAACAGGATTCTTTGTGTATTTTTGAGCTAAGTAATCAATCTCAGAAGAAATTGTAGCTGAAAACATCATAGTTTGTCTGTCTTTTGGGCATTCATGAAGAATTCTTTCAACATCTCGATGAAATCCCATATCAAACATTCTGTCTACTTCATCCAAGACAAGAAATTTAACATTACCTAATCGTAATGAACCTCTACTTATATGATCTAAAATCCTTCCAGGCGTTCCAACAAGAACATCTGTTGAATAAAGTTTTTTCATCTGGGGTTCAATTCTCATTCCACCATAAACAGCCAAAACATTAAGTTTCTTATTTTGAGCAAAATCCCTTATAGAAGTTGCGACCTGTTCTGCAAGTTCCCTTGTAGGAGTTAATATTAAAGCTTGAATTTTCCCATTGGGAATTAAGTTCTCTATAATTGGTGATGCAAAAGCAAGAGTCTTCCCACTTCCAGTTGCAGAACCTCCAATAATGTCCTGTCCAGCAAGAGCTACGGGTATTGCTTTCTCTTGAATTTCAGATGGCTCTTTGAAGCCTGATTGCTTCAAGACATCTGTCAATTCTGTGCTTAATCCTAATTTCGTAAATTGTTCCATGTTTGTTTGTGTTCCTAGTCAATTCAACTATTACAATAAACCAATCAAGGTTCTTCTTCATAGTCAATAAAGACAATTAACAATATGATTCAAGAATTATTCCTCTTATTTCTTCATTCTTGAGCGCAAGTCATCAGAGACATTCAAGCTCAAGACTTACTAACACTTTGCTATGAAAAACAAGGGGAAAGTGGGTTTATAAAAGTTGGGATTGGTGGGAGGGAAATTAGGAAAATTTTGCATGAACAGAAATTCTAGATAATTCTTCTTCTGAAAGAGCAATCCCAATAATTTTTTCATGATTAAAAGGTTCCAAAAAATTACATTTTATTTTACCCTAAATTATTTCCATATTTTCGCAAGTAATCATAAAAACAAATTGAAATTCTTCAAGCACTCTTTTTTCTTTTGGCAGATAAATTCTTCCAATATTCGTTTTTACTCCTGGATAAAAAGGGATTCGAGATAAATTATAATACTGGTATTTCTTTAATCCCGAATTTTGAGAAATTTTATCCCATTCCTCCCCACTAATTTCAAATTCTTCAGGAATTTTTATATTCAATAATCCTTTTTCCGCAAGAACCTTTCCTTCATTTAAAACAATGATATCAAATACTGGTTGTCTAACAAGGTTATTGCTTTCTAATTGAATCTTTAGTTGAGGCCGCTTTCTCTTAAAAAACAAATCTTCTATTTCATAATGCTCCATTTGTCTAATTACAGATCCATTTCTTCTCCAATATCTTCTTTCATCTTTACTTTAAGAATCTTGGTGGGGAGCTCTATCGCTTTTTGGAACTTCAACAACAAAAGCAAACTCTTCATCATTCTCTGGGTTTTGAATAGAAATAATCTTTAAATCATCAATGAGGGGTGCGATTCTTGTTTGAAGAACTTGCATTATTTTTTCATCACTTCTAGGATCAGAAATCCAACCTATTTTTTCAGGTATCTGATCGTTATTAATATCACATAATCCATAAATTATTTCTCCCCCATTAGAGTTTGCCATAGCAGAAATATCTTTTGCTATTTCAGAATTATCATTCAATGCTCTTGGATCCTTAAATTCTAAATTAGTATTTTCACTAATTTTATTATCAATAAACCCTTGTAAATATTCTACTTTCTTATCCATACCCCTCCCAACTCATCCAACCTTAATAAAAATTACTGCACCCTACTTATTTTTGAAGGCTAAAATTCCCAAACCAACTAAAACAGCTCCCCCAATAAATCTTAGAGCATTAAACTCGGGGATATCTGCACTTACTGGACCAACTTGTACAATTGATTGTTGAATTAAAGGTATTGCTGAAAAAACAAGAATTGCTCCACTGATCATCAAAACAATTCCAAACCATTTTAAAAAATTATTTTCTTTTTTCATATCTTTACTAACAAACATTTCCTATTTAGATTTTTCTATTCAATACCCCAAACTTTCACAAGCCAATCCATCATCATCACCATCTAACCGATGGACATCACTATTAACTCCGCAATATTCGAAACAATCTTGTGCTTCATCATGCGTTGAAAAATCATCACAATTGTAAGCATTATAACTACAAATGCATACATCTTCTTCCTCTTGATTATCTTCTGATTCAGATTCTTCTTCCTCTTGATCAGATTCATATACACAATCTCCATCTTCGCAATCATAAGAACACAAGAAATGATAAAACCATGTAGAACTACAATCTGAACGTACCCATTCGGCTTCTATTTCTTTTCCATTGCATCTGTATTCTCCAGAATAACCATAGTCACATCTTTCCTCTTCTTCATCAATTTCTTCCTTAATCTCTTCTAATTCGGCTTTATCTTTTTCAAATTGGGTAGAATCATCTTGTGAAGAAGGTTGGGTTGGAGTAGAATATGATTCTCCCAAAGTAAGTTTAGATTCAGTTTCTTCCTCCCCTGGGAACAAAACCCCTATAAGAGCTAAAACAAACACTATTCCAACAATCCAGAATATTGTTTTTCTTTTCATGCAATTATCATAAATCTCTCCTTTTTACGCCTTTCTACTTCTTACAACCATGTCCCATCTTCGCCAATCCAATTAGAACAAAAATTCCTCCGACAAATGTGCCCCATCCAAGTTTCATCACGTAAACATTCAGCAAAATCAAACCTCCAAGAATAAACATCGCTGTTCCGGTGTGTTTCATATACCTGCCCATATATTTTTCATTCATTTCTTTCATCTCTTTCATCTTATTACCTCCTTTCATCCTCTTTTATTATTACTATTCAACCTTCTTTTCTTTCTTCACTTCCTTAACCTCAACAACCTTCTCTTCTTTCTTCCCTTTCTTAGCCTCAACAACCTTCACCTTCGGCTTTTTCCCACTTCGCAATCTTCGAGTCATTCCCCTATGAGTATGAGGTCTTAATCTTTTCTTCTTTGCCATAATATATTAGAAACATGTCTGTTTATAAATTTTCTTACATGTTCAAAATTACACACGACATCTACTCACACGCCCAGCCCCAGAAAAATTCTCCATTAATTACTTTCTTACGAAAAAATCAAACGAAGTAGATTTTTGAGATATCAATCCGAACAAAGCGAGTAAAATCATCAATCATCAAACCACCCCAACTTCTCTAACACCAAACATTTAAAAATAGGAAAATCTTACTTTCTTACATGGAGATAACAAAAATAAGTTCAAAGGGGCAAATTGTAATTCCTCTTAAAATAAGAAACGAATTAGAAATAACCGAGGGTTCTGTAGTTGCAATAGAAAAAATGAAAGACCTTGTTGTAATAAAAAAAATAGATTCTGAATTAATGGACCAAGTAAAAAGAAGCCTAGAAGACATCAAGCACGGAAGAATAAAAGAATGGAAAAATTAAACCTCGCTTAATTTATCTTTAATAATCTCTTCATAATTTTTAATTTCAGAAATTATCTTATCTATTGTTTCTTGTTGTGTTTTTTTACCACTTATAGCAACAGCAAAAATAATTGCATGAGTGTTATAAACAAGAAAATATAATCTTTTTTCTTTGAATCTTTTCTCTCTAAAATAAGGAACTTGCAAAGCTTTTCCAACCTCTGCCCCTTGCTCTTTTAATTGAGCCATAATTTTTCGAACTCTCTTCTTGTCAGATTCATCAAGTTTTTCAAAATTATCATCAAATTCTTTTGTAGTAAAAAGTCTAAACATATCTCTCCAAATCCTCAAAAGTATAAAAACTTAATCAAACCACCCCAACTTCTCTCTCCTCGGCAATTGCTTAATCTCATATTCACACTTACAAGCATCTGACTTGCTATCACATGCCTTTGCCTTCAACAACTTCCCAAAACCTTTCTGGTAAACATACTTGCTCCCTTTTCCCTCTGCATGCGCCTTCATCCGAGCATCAATGTCGTTAGTCACACCACAATAAAACGAACCATCCCCACATTCAAGAAGATAAACATACCATGTTTTAAGTTTCATTTTATCAAACAATATCATTCAAGGTATAAAAACATTAATAAATTAAACAAACATAAAATAAAAATGGCACAGAATTATTATTCTCAACACAAAAACACTCCTTTAACTGAAGATGAAATTAAAGAAAAGTATAAAGATATTCAAGAAGAGATGAAAGAAGTTTTAAAATGGAAAAAAGAAGAGGAAGCAAAACTCGTAGATAAAAATTCCTCGCCGCAGAAAAAAGGAGCAGCTAAAAGAGCCTTGAAAAAAGTCGCATGGAGAATAAATACTGTTCAAGGACAGATATTATATTGGAAACTTAGAGCAAAGGGGGAAAGCCATTTCAAAGCAAACTTAGAAAAAAATGAATTTTGGGCAAGTTGTAGAGAAAAAGCAGAAGCAGAACAAGCAAAAAAAGAAGAAGCAGAATTGCCCGAATTATTGAAAAGAAAATTATAAAAAACCTCTAAAACAAAACTAATCCAAGAACAATAGCAACAAGGATTAATCCAATCCAAAATCCATACTTCTTCATAAACTCATTCATTTTATTTGTTTTCATAAATTCACTAGGGAACCTGCTCATTTAAACTTTTCTTCTCCCCAATAGAATAGTAAACATGATTAATCAAATCAGTCATTGTAATTTCTTCTTTTCCAAAAAAACCCATTATCTTGATTAATTTTCTCCCTTCTTCACGAGAATTCACTTTTCCTGCAATAGAATTTTTCTCCTTATTTATAACAAGAAAATCGCTATCACAACCACAAGTTTCAGAATGACATTTCCTAAAATAATGAGCATTCATAACTTCATATTCATCTACCATCATTAAAAAAAATCAATTTATTTTATAAGAATTTGTATACTAAAAAATATCTTTACTCAACCTCAATCTTCCCATCTTGCCAATCTTTTAAAATTGCTCTTGCAGTTCTATCCTCATCAATCTCCCCTTTCTTTTTTAAAAAATTCTTTCTCTCACCAATCTTCTCAATCAAATCTTCTACATTATCAAATTTAATCTTGTAAAACTTTTCAAACTCTTTTTTATTGCCCTTTATAATTTGATTAAGAGAAAACTCAGGATTCTTAACTTGATTATATGATGTCCCTCCAACTTTCACTTGATGTGCTATTTTCTTTTCATTTACCATAGAATAATTATCAAGAGGAATAACTCCCGGAGAATCCAATAAATGTATTTCCCCAGTCAATCTTAATTTCTGAATCCCTTTTGTAAATCCTGCCTCTGAACCTGTCTTAGCAGAAGCCCTCCCAATTAAAAGATTAATCACAGAACTCTTTCCAGTATTCGGATAACCAATAACACCCACTTGAACACGATGATACACTCCTTGCTTCTGAATTTTCACCGCTTCCCTTTTAATTTTATTCCTTAATTCAGTAATTCCCTTCCGAGTTTTACAAGAAACAAAAACCTGCGGGTCCAGTTCCTTATCTCTTTTCCGAGTAAGATCAGATTTATTCAAAACATAAATTACCTTCTTACCTTTCTCCTTAATTCTTTTTTCAATATCTTTATTTCGCATCTCTTCTGGAAATCGCGCATCAAGAATCTCCAAAATAATATCTGATGTGTCAATTATCTTTTCCAACAACACCGGATACTTCCCTCTTTGTTTTTTAAGATTTTTTAATCTTTTCTCAGAACGTCCCTGTCTTTTTGTTGGCATAAAAAGTTGAAGAATTGTAAGTTTATTAAATAAACGCCAACGCTAAAAAATTAAAAATTTGACTAATCTAAGGATATATAAGGGGTGAATCATGGTATTTTTAATGGTTAAAAGTCAATTGCAGAAAAGACAAGCAAAGAAAAGTTGTTTTGGAACTAAAGAATGGTCTAAAAATTCAGGAATTTGTAATGGATGTGAGTGGCAAAACGATTGTGGTAAAATTAATGGAAAAGAAGATAATTCCGAATCATCCTAAAGGTATTACGCCCACGCCAAACATTAAAATTTAAAATCTTTCTCGATCAAGTCTTAGAATTTCTTTACATTCTTCACGTACTGCCATTTCTTCTTTTTGTTCATGAATCATCTCAATCAATTTTCGCTTACTTAATTTTTCTAATTCAATTTGACTTGTTTTCATAGATTATTATAGACTTTGAGCTTTATAAAACTTACTCTTTGTTACTACTTAAAAGAAACAATACACCCACACCAAATGTACACAAGAAGTGGGGGAATAATATTAATAAAAAAAACACTGTTAAAGAACAATTATCACAAATATATTTTTGTTCTTTTTGAGATTAATTAAATTGAATTTATGCTTTAGCTACTTTAACTGCTTTCATGCCTTTGTCGCCTTCTTCTGTTTCAAATGTAACTGAATCATCTTTATCAATAGTTACACCTTCTTCAAGGCCTGTTTTATGCACAAAATATTCTTTTCCATCTTCTCCAGCTATGAATCCGAATTCTTTTTCGCTATTAAAAAACTTTACTGTTCCTTTCATTATTTTTTCCTCCAATAAGATATAATTAATTTTAGAAGTTTAAAAAACCTCTTACACGCCCACGCCAAGAGGACTGGAAAACTTTAATCTTGACATAATTTTAAATAACCTCTTCTTTTAATACAAACATGAAAAAGTGGGTGATTTTTGTAATCATATTTGTATTAGTAATTATTGGAGTTGCTGTATATGCACTCATAAAAGGAGGGGGAAGTTTTGGGTTCAGTTTTTCATCAGCTAAAATAACAGATGCTAAGTCCTGTGTAGAGATTGATGAAGATAAGAATCCACTGGGCATAACTTCAACTTTTATTCCAAACTCACTCAAAGTTTCTATTTGGTTTTCATGGGGACATGCTCCCATAAGCACAGAAGCAAAAGCTGTTTTGATTTATGAAACTAGTGATTCAACAGTAACAGAAGTTTCGGTGGTGCTTGAGGATATGGCCGGTATAGGAAGTTTCTTATTCACTCAACCAACAACACAGGCTGGTTGGCCTCTTGGTGATTATAGAGTTGATTTGTATCTTGATGATAAGCTTTCTAAAACTGTAAATTTTGAAGTACTTTTGCCTCCAGAAATTGCTAGCGATTGTGAAAAATTCACTGGTGATGCAAAAGATCAGTGTTACCTTCTATTTGCATAGAAAACACGCCCACCGCCAGAAATCGAACCTGAAAAGAACCAAGTTTCTTTTCGAATCTCCTTAGAATTAAAACTCCTTTGTCCAACATCCCGGACAAATGATGTTTGCAACATCATGAACGCCCACGCCGAGAATTAAATAATCACTCAAATTTATTTTTAGGTT
>Ga0208769_1000288_pt1 | contig 25946 bp, 39 predicted proteins | sample AntAceMetag02UKC_FD_184768 | JGI IMG/M metagenome (GOLD analysis project Ga0208769, IMG submission 184768) | Saline lake microbial communities from Ace Lake, Antarctica- Antarctic Ace Lake Metagenome 02UKC (SPAdes) (version 2) | ecosystem: Environmental > Aquatic > Non-marine Saline and Alkaline...
TAAAAAGAGAATGATTACTTTTTATCTTGGGCCTGCTTCAGGAATCCCGATATTAATTATTAATTTTTCGCAAATTGGTAAAGGGATGAATAGATGCCCTTTTCTAGTACCGGGAATTAATTTTAAAGAGGTATCAAAAAAATTAAACATAAAAAATAAAGACGAGAAAGAAAAGATACTTAAGAAATATAAAAACAACCCAAAACAATTATTTAAAGATTTAGATGGCATAAAAATTGATAGGTGGCTTTGCTCTATACATAAAGATCGACCTATTATTTGTCGATTATTCCCATTAGGTAGATTGAAAAAATATAACAATAATATTAAAGGTTTTAAAGAAAAGTTTTTTCTTCAAAAAAGAGTTGATTGGTGTGCTGGATGGAAAACTAAAGAAAAACAGACATTAAAATCATTTTTAGACAGGGCAGACTTTTGGCAGTACAAGGAGGGGAGTGACAAAGGACACGAGATTTTAGATTTATTCCTAAGTTCGGGCTTTTTTCTCGCTACCAAAGACAATAAAAAGTCAAAAGTGAAAGCTATTTTCGAAAAAAATTCAGTAATTCTAATGTTTGCAGCTAACTTAATTTACAATTTTGACTCAATTAAATATTTTTCGCAAGATAAAAGAGTAATAAAAACTATTCACGAGAAAAGTACACATGAAGATTTTTTATATGTAGTTCAAAAGATAAATAAAATTGTTAGTTATTTTATCAAGATGTTTACCAAACAAAATCTAAAAGAAGAAGATTTCAATCAATTTATTAATAATTTTTTAAAAAAGGGGGTGAATATAGATGACTAAAAAGAAAGAAAAAGCAGTCGATGATAAAAAGGCTGTTAAATTATCAGATGAGAATGAGGTAACTCCTTATGAAGCTATGGATTTAGCCGATGAGGGACAAATCATTAACGAATTAGAAGGTAAGTTAACTGCTGAAGACATGGAAACCTTTGTTTATAGTTTTCCTGATAAATCAACAGGTAGAAATGTTACTGGTTTGTCTTGGAAAGGAACTAAAGCGACTTGGTGGGAATTAAACAGTAAAAAGTTAACCAACATGACAATCACTGATAAGATGAAGATTACTCAAGGTGATGGATATGTTGATGTTGCTGTTTATGCCTACGATAAATTGAGAAACATTGGTACTTGGGGTATGGCAAGAGGTTATACTTCAATGAAAACTGGAAGTGGTTCAATTGTCGATAGATTTGCTTCTGCTAAAGCAATGAGTAAAGCCCAAAGAAATGCGCTTAACCACTTATTTCCTAGTGAGTTAGTGGCAAAAATTATCCAAAAATGGATTAAGAAAGGTAATGTTAAACAATTAACACCAAGTGCTGTTTCTCAAGTTCAATCCAGTGTTGCTAGATCAAGTGGTACAAGAGCAGGATATCCTACACAACCAGAGTTAATGAAAAAGTATGGGATGCAAGATGGACAAGTATCTCCAAAATGTCCAAGTTGTGGTTCTGAAATGAGAATAATGGAAAGAAAAGACAAAACAGGAATCTTTTGGAGCTGTCCAAACTGGAGAAGTAAGGGTTGTAAGGGATACAATATTGATGATATTGATATTGATGGTACGATTACCATGAATAAAAAATCTCAAAAACCTCCTACCGCACAAGAAATGCAAGACGCAAAAGAAAAAATGCATTTCTAGTGTCAAAATCAAGAGCCTTTTGTAAAAGCTCGCAAGAGGCTCTCGGATTGACTTATTATAAGTAAATTTATTAATTTAACTTAACATGAACAAAAAACCTAGAGTTGTTTTCAAAAAGAAAATAAACCCTTTGCGTTTCATTAATTGTTTTAAGTGCAAAATGCATATATGGCCTTTACAAAAAAGGGTTATTATTGGTGTAAAGTTCCCCTCAAAAGTACTTAGTTACACTATATGTATGGAGTGTTATAGGAAAAAATATTTACATGATTAATATACCTAATTCAACCCAAATACCGAATGAGATAATTAATGTATGGCTTCCTAAATTAAAAGAATCTGAATTAAAAGTAGTAATTATTGTAGCAAGACAAACACTTGGATGGATTGAAAATCCAATAACAGGAACGAGAAAAAAAGAGGATTGGATGACTCAAAAACAATTAATGAAAAAAACTGGACTAAGTAATTGGGCAGTATCAAAAGCAACTCAATCCCTAGTAGAAAAAGATTTGATTGAGGCAAGAGATGCAGATAGCAACATTCTTGATACGCCTAAAAAAAGACAACTGGTAGGAAGACACCACAAAAGAATATTTTACAGACTTAAATTAAAGAGCGATAAAGAAATTCTCACAAGGCTTGTGAGGAATTCTCATAAGAACGCTTGTGAGAAATTCTCACACAACAAAACTAACTCATTAGACAAAACTAACTCTATACAAAAGAAGACATTAACAAGTAATAAAATCATTTCTTCTGTTAACGGTAAAGATTTCAATGATTTAATTGCTTTATTTGAGCCTGTTAATCCTAGCTTTGAAAGATTGTTCCCAAATAAAGGGCAGAGATCGGCACTTGAACGATTACTTAAAAAACACGGATATAAAAAGATTAAGTGGATTCTCGACAAATTACCTGCAATAGCAAAAATGTCATATGCACCAGTGGTTACAACACCATATCAATTAGAACAAAAGTTAGGACAAATTATTATATTTTTAGGTAGAGAAAACAACAAAGGAGGAGGAGTCACAGATGCAAGAAATATTGGATAACACCAAAGATGATTTATACGATGAAGAATGGAAAGTCATTGTTTCAACTAAAGGTGAATATCAATTAAGTAAAATACAGGCTAGAATTGTAATGCAAGCGATTGCTCGTAAAGAAAAAGCTGTTGTATTTAAAACATTTACGATACTCATCCCTTTTATAGCTGAGTTTTATAGAGTTAGAAGGTTTTTGAAAGATGCTGTTCAACTAACCGAAAGAGCAAGTGAAGTTGAATATAAACCAATAGATCCTGTAAAATTTGCTAAATGGAAAAAAGAAATTTATAAAAAAATAGGCAAAATGCCAAAAAAGGAGAAAAATGTACGGTAAATTAAACTATGATGCTATTGCAGATAAATTACAATGTGAGTATCCTGTGGCAGATAAAAAAGGCAAATTAGTAAAATGTGGTGTTTGGAGAGAAAATCTATCAAAACACATAAACCTACAGCACAAAATTACCGTTAAAGAATATAGAAAGATGATGGGTTTAGATTCAAATCTACCATTAGTATCTAAAGAACTTCAATCAAAGTGGCGTAAGTCTAATAAAGAATTGAAACTTTATAAAAATTTAGAAGGCGGTAAAGCACATAGATTTAAAAAGGGGGAAAGTATAATTCAAAATTATAAACGTAGTACTCAAACCAAAAGAAGATTGAGGACTTTGAAATTAAATAAATCACGGATTGAAAAACAGTCCAAAATATAATATAATAAAAAAGAAAAGGAAAATATGAAAAAAGAAGATAAAAAGAAGAAGATTTATTCTACGACAAATTTTCATATCGCTAGTTGGCTTTTGCAAAACGATATTGAATTAAAAGATATTGATTGGGCGGATAAAAGGAGAGCACAATTCATTTTTGATGATTTCAAAGACAGAGAATCCTTGATACAGAACTTTTTTAAAGACGTTAAAATACAGAGAAAAATCACAGCAGACCAAGAGCTAAAAGCTCGAATGTATGCAGTGAATCCTCCAATCGAATATGACAGAAAATAATAAAGAAAATCGAAAGAGTAATGGGACTTTTTTAAAAGGATATATTCCTTGGAATAAAGGGAAAAAAGGTGTCTATTCAAAAAAAACTTTAGAGAGAATGAGTAGTTCTAGTAGAAAGTATTCTTTAAATCAAGATTATTTTAATCAACCATTAGATGAAACCAGAGCATATTGGATTGGGTTCTTGATAGCCGATGGCGGTATTGTTGACAACCAGGTTAGTTTAAATTTAAAAGATAAAGATCATATTGAAAAATTCAGGATAGCCATAAACTATGGTGGTTTGATTGGATATCGTAGATATAAAGGATTATATGGTCGTAAAGAAAGATATGATGGTTGGTCACTTCAAGTAAGGTCTAACAAAATGGTTGATTCTCTCGCAAAATTTGGTATTGTTTCTCGAAAATCTTTTAAAACATATATTCCAAATCTTCCCCAAAGTTTACTTAAACCTCTTTTCAGAGGGTTGGTTGATGGAGATGGTTGTATTTTTAAAACCAATCAGGGATGGTGGGGGCTCAATTTAGTAGGGACAAAACAAATAGTAACTTCTTTTAAAATTTGGATAAACAAACAAACAAAAAACACCAAGGGTTCAATATCTAAAAAAGAAAAGATATGGATAGTAAGATTTGGAGGGAATCCTTCAACATGGGAAGTTGTAAATTTGTTATACAAAGATGCTTCTCAAGAAATTAGATTAGAAAGAAAATATTTTAAATATTTAGAATTTAAAAAAGAATATGACAGATCTAAATAGAGTAATACGGAAAATCAATAAAAGGTTTGGCGAAAATACAATCGGCAAGATTGGTAAAATGCCAACCATTAAGACTGAAAGAGTATCTTCTGGTTCTCCTTATCTCGATTGGGCAATCGGTGGCGGTTGGCCTTTAGGTAAAACGATTGAATTATACGGGCCTTATTCTTCAGGAAAATCTTTAATTGCTCTTAGAACTATTGTTCAGGCTCAAAAGTTAAATAAAAGATGTGTTTATCTAGATGCTGAGAATGCTTTTGATCCCAACTTTGCCAAATTAGTTGGTGTTGATGTAGACAATTTAACTATTTCTCAGATATCTGCTGGTGAAGAAGTTTTTGATATTGTCGATATGTTACTTGAATCTGATGTGTCTATTATTGTTATCGATAGTATCGCAGCACTTGTGCCTAAATATGAGATAGAAGAATCGATAGAAAAGCAAACAATGGCATTACAGGCTAGATTAATGTCTAAAGCACTTCGTAAACTAACAGGAAAAGCAGCCAAAAATAAGACATTAATTTTTTTCGTTAATCAGATTAGAGAGAAGCTAGGATGTTTCCAATATTACACAAGAATTGTTTTAGAAAATGGTAAAACAGCAAAAATAGGATATTTAGTTAATAACAAAATTAAATGTAATGTGCTTTCTTATAATGTTGAAAAAAACACTATTGAACCTACACCAATTACTAATTGGTTTACAAATGGCAATGCTGATTATTTTCTTCATTTTAGATTTAGAAAACCACAAGGGAGAGGTAAGGGCGAATTAAGTTGTACCCCCGACCACAAAATAATGGTTAAACCAGGTATCTATAAAAAAGCAAAAGATATAAAAGTAGGCGATAAAATATTAACTGTGATAAATGATTGGATACCAAGCAATATTCAAAAAGAAATTCTAATTGGCGGATTATTAGGTGATGGTTGTTTGAGAAAAGTTGGTAGAGAAAAGTATCAATATCGAGAAACTCATTGTAAAGAACAAGATGATTATATCCGTTGGAAATCTAGTTATTTTGACACTAAAACAATGGGAAGACACAAATATGGTGGATTATATTTTGAAACATTTTTAAGCACAATATTTGAACAGCAATATATTAAATTTTATTTAGGTGGTAAAAAAGTTAAAGTGCCAAAAGATATTAAATTAACTCCTTTAATTTTAGCTATTTGGTATCAAGATGATGGATATCTTACAGGAAATAAAAAAAGTGGTAAGAAATCTATAAATTTATGTACCAATTCTTTTAGATTACAATCAATAAAGAATTTACAGATAGCATTAAAAGAACAATTTAATATTGAAACAGGTACCAAAACAAGAAAGCATAATTCGGAAATTGAACTGACTTTAGGAAGAAAAGATACTTTAAAGTTTTTTGAGATATGTAAATATCTTATTCATCCATCAATGTATTACAAATTACCATCTTATTTATTACTTGACCGAATAGAATATATGGATATGAAGGTAATGAGGTGGAAATTTGATCCACCACAATATGAATATGAAAAAAAAGAATTGATTACTAAATATGCCTATGTTACTCATAAATATAATAAACCACAAACGAGAAGTATGGTTAAATTTGATATAGAAACAAAAAATCATAATTATTTAGCTGATGGGGCTATTGTTCATAATTCATATGGCAACCCCGAAATAACGAGTGGCGGTAGATCTTTAGGTTTTTATGCTTCTTTGCGGGTTGAGGTTAGACGAGGTGAGTTTTTGACGGACAATAAGAGAAAAATTGGACAGCAAGTCAAGTTTAAGGTAACGAAATCCAAAGTTTGTCAACCATATAGGGATGGTTATTTTTTGTTTTATTATCCTGATTTAAAGAATCCTGATTTAGAATTGTTTGATAATGCTGATGAATTGGTTTCTATGCTTTTACTACATGGCAAAATCAAGAGGCGTGGCAGTTATTACGATGTTTTAGGTGAAACATTTCAGGGCAGAGAAGAATTAGAAAGTGAGATTAGGAGTAATAAAAAGTTTAGAGTGAAACTTAAAAAACTATGAAGTTCCATAAATTTGCAGAAATATTTCCCATGATGAGTGATGACGAATTTGCCGAACTTAAAGTAAGTATCAAACAAAATGGATACGACAAAAACCATCCAATATGGGTTTATGAGAATCAAGTTTTAGATGGACGAAACAGACTAAAAGCATGTAATGAACTTGGTATAAAAGCCGTATATGAAAAATATTGTGGTAACAATCCACTTCATTTTATTATCCAAGAAAATCTACATCGTAGACATTTAACTACGAGTCAAAGAATTATAATAGCATGTGAGTTAAAAGAGAAACTCGAGAAAGATATCAAAAATAAAAAAATATCTGATGGTAAAAAATATAAAGACTATCAAGAAGCTATCAAGTATTTAGATGAAGAAAAACAAAAAAATATTAGTATGGCGATTCATAGTTATTTAGAAAATGATTTCGATACACAACAAAGGATTAAACGACATGAAAAAAACTTAGAAAGAAAAAGAGACAACAGAAAAGTCTATTTTGCATATGACGAAAATGAATTAAAAATTGGAGTGTCCGCATCCCCAGAATCACGAATTAATCATTTAAAAACAGCTAGGCCAAATATTAAATTAATTGGTTACATAAATGGAGGATATGACTTAGAGACAAAAATATCAAAACAATTTACCAGAATATCTGGTGAATGGTTCGTATTTGACGATGATGCTAATTATAAAGTTAAATATATTTTGGGTTTAGTCAAAAATGACAAAACCCAAAGAAATGCCAGAAAAGAGGCATCTAAAACATTAAGAGTAGGCGAAGGATCGATATTTAATGCTGAAAAAATAAAAGAAAATTCACCAGAGGATTTCGAGGCCATAAAGCGTGGTGAGAAAAGTATCAATGAAGTGTCTGTTAATCTTAAAAAGGCACATGTATCTTACAGTAGTGGAGAGAATGAGTGGTACACACCATCAAAGTTTATAGAATCAGCCAGAAAAACAATGGGAAGTATTGATGTCGATCCAGCATCGTCTAAAATGGCTAATAAAGTTGTTAATGCGACAAAATACTATACAAAGAAAACAAATGGGTTAAACAACGAATGGATAGGCAACGTGTGGATGAATCCACCATACGCACAACCATTAATTAATGAATTTTCACAAGCGTTGGAAAAAAATCTGAAGAATAAGAAAACAAAACAGGCAATTGTATTGGTAAATAATGCTACTGAAACAGAATGGTTCCAAAGAATGATGAAACTATGTCGTGCAATATGTTTTCCCAAGGGAAGGATTAAGTTTATGGATATAAACGGCAAATTAGGTAATGCACCACTACAAGGACAGGCAATATTGTACTTTGGTGAAAATATAAAACTATTTAAAGAAAATTTTAATAAGTACGGAAAAATATTATGGAACGAGGAGCAATAAAAAACAAAGAAGGTGCCAGTATATTATGTGATTTTACTGGACTTCAATATGGGAAAATAACACCTACAGATTTAGATGGATTTGTCGATTTTGGCAATAAAATATTTGTACTTATTGAATGTAAAGGGGGAGATGCAAAAATGCCATACGGTCAACAATTAGCACTTGAAAGATTAGTAGACAACTCAAAAGTAAAATCTTTGTTAATTGTAGCTAGATGGGAAAAGTTATCAAAAGGATTTATCGATGTATCAAAATGTAAAGTAACACAAATAAGGTTTGCAGGAAAGTGGCATAAAATACCAAAAACAACAGTTAGAGAAATCGTAGATAGATTTGTCGAAAAATATGCACCAGAATATAATCATTAAAAATTATTAAAATTAAAAACAGGAGATAATTATGTCAAGAAGCTTAAACAAAGCACAATTAATAGGTAATTTAACAAAAGACCCTGAGTTAAGATATACTCCAAGTGGTACGCCCGTTTGTAACTTTTCAGTAGCAACTAATCGTAATTGGAAAAATGCAAAGGGAGAGGCTCAAGATGAGGCAACTTTTCACAAAGTCATTGCTTGGAGCAAATTAGCAGAGATATGTTCTCAGCTATTAACGAAAGGCAGAAAGGTTTTCATTGAAGGACGAATATCTAACAGAAATTGGGAAGATCCACAGGGACAAAAACATTATGTAACAGAAATTGTTGCAGATGAGTTAATATTATTAGACAGTAGAGGAAAACAAGTTGGAGCTGCTCTCCCAAATGAACCAGCACCACCCGAACCTGAACCTTCTCCCGTAGATGAAAAGGTTGAGGATATTATCATCCCTGATGATTTTGGAAAAGATAAAAAGGACGATATTAAAGAAGAAAAAGACGCATTAATTAAAGAAAAAGACGATGACGTATTACCATTTTAATAATTTAGGAGGTGAATAATTATGTTATTAGCAGGCGCTGAAGGTGGATATGTTTTTGAAGAAGTTGTTCCCACCGCAACAAATACAGCAACATTAGTAGAACCCGTTCCTACCCCCGTTAATTTGCTTTCAGACGAAAAGAAAGAACTTAACGGCTTAAATTATTGGATTTTTCTAGTAGTAGTTGCTGTTTTAATGGCCGTTAGTATGATTTCCATATTTAAAAAGAGAAAGTGAAAACTTGGCAAAAAAAACTTGATATTTCTTGGCATCTATGTTATACTTAACACAAGATGCCAATAGGAATATATAAACGTACAAAAAAGCATTTAGAAGTTATGAGTAAAATCACAAAGCAATTGTGGCAGAATAAAGATTATAGAAAAAAACAAATTGAGGCTCATAAAGGTCATAAATTTAGTAAAGAAACAAAAAAGCGCATGAGTGAAGCTCGGAAAGGGAAAAAATGCCCATGGGCTGGCAAATACAAAAAAACGGAAGATCATAAAAGAAAATTATCAGAAGTTCATAAAGGAATGAAAAAACCATGGGCGGGGAAATATAAACGTACTTTAGAAACTAGAAAGCATATGAGTGAACAAATGAAAAAGTCTGGGAGAAAACCTCCTTCTCAATTAGGAATGAAAGGAAGTAAAAGTGGCGGTTGGAAAGGTGGGGTTACAAAGAAAAATACTTTAATTAGAAATAGTAGAGAATTCGATCTTTGGCGGAAGTCTGTTTTTGCCAGAGATAATTATACTTGTCAGAAAACAGGAAAGAAGGGTGGAGAATTACATCCTCACCATATTCAAAATTTTGCTCAATTTCCCGAATTAAGATTTGTAGTTAGTAATGGAATTACATTAAGCGAAAAAAGCCATAAAAAATTTCATAGAATATATGGAACAAAGAATAATACCAAAAAACAAATAAAGGAATTTTTGGAAAATTAATTATGAGTAAAACCACTTGGCAAAAAAAGGAAATTAAAGACGCTAAACAATTTGGTGGACGACGCACTCCTAAAAGTGGAGGGTTTTGGTCGTTCGCAGGGGATGTCGTAACGAAAGACTACCTAATCGATTCTAAGACAACCGATAAAGAAGGATTTCGGATAACATCGAGTGTGTGGACTAAATTGTTCAACGAGGCATTAAAATCCAGAAAGCTGCCAATATTATCAATTTTACTTATAAAGAAGGGAATTGAATTAGTAGTTCTGGATAAAAATGATTTTATTAGTTTATTAGAGAAAAAGAAATGAAAAAAGGTGATAAAGTAAAAATTATTATTGGCCCACCAGACAAAGTAGGTAAAACAGGAGAAGTAACCACTATGATGACAAATGGTGTTATAGTAAAATTAAGTGATAATAAATTTACGCCTGTTCAATTTAAACATTTAGAGGTGCTTTAAAAATGACAAGAAAATTAAATCGAGTTAAATATCTTGATGTATCAGCTGAATTACTTGGTGAAATTCTCAAAAAAGCTTCTGAAAACGCTTTACCTAAAGATGCTCAAATGATGAGGTTTAGATATGAAATAAATACTCATTGTTGGCGACTTATTATACATAGCAAAGAATTTGATCGTGTTCCCGAGGGGGCAGAAATTCCTAGACATGACACTCCAGTGATTTCTTCAGATATATTAAAATAAAAAAAAGATGTTTTGTTTGCCTTGTTTAACTCTAATTCTATATTTCGTTGTTTTGGGTATTTTTATGCCGAGTAAAAGACAATTTATTAAGGGTGCTGTATTGTGTTTTTGGAGAAAATTAACTTTACAGAAATGTACTGATGCTTTCGATATATTAATGCATACGAGATTTATAATGTGGCTTGCTGGAAAAAATCGGATGTCTTTGGCTAAATTTTTTAAGAAGAAAAGAAATTTTGACATTGCTCTTGCTATTTTGGGACTTGTTTTTATGGTATCGAATACAGTATTATTTTATTTATTATATCGATTTTTATTTATTAAAAGTCCTTGTAACGAAGGAGCGTGTCAAATATGAAACTCTGTCAGTATGAAGATTTAAGAAAACTCAATCAAGCATTGAGTAGTTTTAGTAAAAATGAAGTACCTATCATAAGCGTAAACCATTTGGTTGTTGAGGGCAAAGTTCAATATTTTGTTTTAACCAATCCTAAGTATGAACCGAAGAAAATTAAAAAGAAAATAATAAAAAAAGAAGAAAAGAAAAAGTAATTTTCTCAAAATAATGAAAGAACCTAAATTTGTAGAATGTTGTGATTGTAGTACCATCCATTATGTAATCGATAAGGATACTGCAGAAAGTCTTAAAAATAAAATGGATGAAGATTTTTTAACTCGTGATTTAACTCGCTGTTCTAGTTGTGGATCGAAAAAGGAGTTTTCAATTGTATCTGAAATTTATGTAAAACATTTGTCACCTAGTGATAAATTATTACCCATATTTTTAGATTACGATGATCTCAAAAAATCCACAAAAAATAAACACTAACGAATTTTTAGAGAGAATACAAGGACTTAAAAAACTTTTAGATTCTTCGAAATATTTAGATCGTAATACTCGGGAAAATATCGCATGGTATTGTGGAGATCAAAAACGTCAATATATTGAAAGATATTCTAATAAAGTGTGTGTTAAAATAAAATAATAGATTGGGTACTGGGTACAGGCGAAACTCCAAACTTCGCCATGCAGGGTTCGACTCCTTGACAATCTGCAATGCTGGAGAGGGGGTAAATCTTCAGCATATGCGGGATTAGTTGATTGGCACAATGACATCCTTCCAATTTGTAGAAAAGGGTTCGATTACCTTATCCCGCTCACTCGGCTCCTACCTCGAAAGAGCGTCCGATAATCCTTTGCGCTTGAAAAGATGGAGAATAAGGGGGGCAACCTAAACATTAAAACATGTTTTATTGCATGGTTGTCAACTCGATAATATTATATATTTTAGGAGGAAATCATGACTAGGTAGTCGTCAAATTTTAATTGAAGACGGCCCTTAAGGGGGTGAATAGTCGTGATCAAATCTAGAAAAATTCGTAGCGGTGGATCTCGTAAATTTGGTAGAAATGAAATCAAATGTACAAGATATCGAATGAGAAACCGCCGAGAAAGAAACAAATTAAGAAAATTAAAAAAGATTTTTCGTAAATATCCAAATAATAAACAAGTCGCTAATCGTATTAAATCGTTGGAGAAAGAATTATCTTAATTAATAATATATAATGAGATATAAACAGAGATTGGCTCAACTGGTGGAGCGGGTGCTTTGGGAGCATCAGGTTGTGAGTTCGAATCTCACATCTCTGACTTGACATCGAACCTTTTTTCTTTTACCATTAGCAATGGAAAGATTCTGGAAAAAGGTACAAAAAACGGATACTTGTTGGCTGTGGACAGCGGGCAGCAGGGGTAACGGTTATGGTTGTATCAAGTACAAAGGAAAGGTACATGATGCACATAGATTTGTTTGGTTCTTGACCCATGGGTCTTTTTCCAAAAAGTGGATATTGCATAAATGCAATAACCGCAAATGTGTCAATCCTGAGCACCTTTATGAAGGGACACCGAAACAAAATTTTGATGACATGGAGAGAGCTGGAACAAGGTTCGTCCAAAAATCAAAATATGCTTCTCCCGCAGACAGAAGAAGAAAAACGTGGATGCGGTGGTATGAAAAGGCCAAAAATGAGCCTGGCAGAGAGAGGTATAATCGGTGGAGAAAAACACAAAAGTCAAAGAAGGACAATTAGTTTAGTGGCAAAACTTTCCCCTGTCACGGGAAGATCAAGGGTTCAATTCCCTTATTGTCCGCCCATTCCAAGATCATTCAACGGTAGGATGGGTGGCTGTTAACCACCTAATCTTGGTTCGAATCCAAGTCTTGGAGCAATAGATTTGTCGTCTAATGGTAGGACTTTCGGCTCTGAACCGAAAAATTGTGGTTCGAATCCATGCTAATCTACTAACCGAAGGAAGCCAAATGGCCAGGCAACGGACTGTAAACCCGTAATTTGTTGGTTCGATTCCAACCTTTCGGACATTTGGTATAATGTGTTTAAGTATTTAAGTAAAAGTATGAATAAAGCGTGGAAAGATTTAGAAAAAACAACAGCAAAAATACTTAAGGGTAGAAGAATTATTCGTATGTCTTACAGTGAAATTAGTCCTGATGTCAAGTTAAAGGATTTTCCTTCTTTTAAGATTGACACTAAAAGGTACAAACGGTTTAGGGTATTTTCTCTTTATGAAACAGTTAAGGGGAAATATTGTAGAAAACATGGTGACAATCCAATATTAGTTTTAAGACAACATAATAAAGTTACCAAATTAGCAGTGATAGATTTAAAACTATTGGCTAAATTTTTAGATTTTGTAAGAGAAAAAGGCGGAGAGAATGACTTCAAATAATATAGTTTCAATAGCGATAATCGGACATACAGGAATGGTTGGTAATCAAGTTTATCGATGGTTTAAAAAAAGAATTTATCCTAAATATAAAGTAATGGGTTTATCTTTGGACAGGGAAACTTATAGTTGGGAAGAAATTAATCGAGATGCCGATTATATTTTTATTGCTGTCCCAACACCTTTTGACTGGAAAACAAAAGAATATAAAACAAATATTGTTGAAGAAGTTTTGGATAAAATCGATAAGAATAAAAAGGTAATTATTAAATCAACAATTGTCCCTGGAACAACCGAGAGATTACAAAAAAAGTACCCAAAATTGTTTCTTTTATTCAATCCTGAATTTCTGAGTGAAAAAACAGCAGAATCAGATTTTATTAACCCTGATAGACAAATAATTGGATTTACAAAAAAAAGCTATCCATATGCCCAAGAAGTTTTACGTTTAATCCCTCAAAGTCCTTATGATGTAATATGTACATCAGGTGAAGCTGAAATTGCTAAATATGTCAATAATTTCCATGGAGCATTAATGGTTATGTTCGCCAACTTTTTCTATGATATTTGTCAAAAAATTAATGCTGATTTTGACGTTGTTAAGGGTATTTCAACTGCGTCCAAATGGGTTGGTTCGCCAATGGGTAGAATGTATTGGGATGTATGGCATAAAGGGAAAAGGGGGTATGGAGGAAGTTGTTTCCCTAAAGACATCAATAGTTTGATTAATTGGTGTAAAGAAAATGGAATTAATACAGAAATAATTGAAGCGACACAGAAATCTAATATTCGTATATTAAAAAGTCAGGGTCTAACTGAAAAACTTTTAGAAAAAAGATAATGGAAGTAAAAAATATATCAATCCAAAAAATACATAAAGCTAAATATAATCCACGAATAATTTACGATAAAGAATTTCAGGATTTGATTAGTTCCATTAAAGAATTTGGGTTTGTTGAACCAATCGTTGTTAATACTAGAGAACATGCAGATTTTGAAAAACACCAATGGACAATCGTTGGAGGACACCAAAGATACGAAGCTGCTAAAAAAATAGGGCATAAAGAAGTTCCTGTAATTTTTGTTAACCTCTCACCACAAAAGGAAAAAATTCTTAACTTGGCATTGAATAAAATAACGGGGGAATTTGACAATACAATGTTGGCGGAGATAATGTATGGACTTGTCGAAGAAGATAAATTAACACCAGACGACATACTGGGTTTTTCTCATGAAGAAATTAGTAAACTTTTAGACACAGTTATGGATATTGGCGACGAAGATGATGATTTTGATTTAGAAAAAGAAAAAGGATTAGCAAAAAACACCAAGATAAAGAATGGCGATATATATGAAATTGGCAAACATCGATTGATGTGTGGTAACAGTACTATCATGAAATCTGTCAGGATATTAATGAACGGAGAAAAAGCCAATATGATATTTACAGATCCACCATTTAATGTAGGACTTGAATATCAAGAGTACCAAGATAACAAAACAGACGATGAATATATGAGTTTTTGTAAAAAGTTCATGAAAAATATCCATAATATAATGAGTGATAAATCATCAATTTATTTAATGATTGCCGATAAGTATACAATCCGAGTCGGTACATTATTTGAAGATTTATTTAGATTCTCACAAATATTATTTTGGGTAAAAGAAAACCCAACATTAGGTAACAGTGATTATCAATATAATTATGAGGCAATCCTTTATGGTTGGAGAAAAGGCGGTAAACATAAGTTTTATGGTGGCAATGCCGAACCAGCCGCTAACTTTGTTAAAAGGGATAGGGGTAAAGATAAAGTTGAACATCCAGCACAAAGGCCAATTGAATTAGTCAACGATTACATTAAAAACTCTAGCCAGCGAGATGAACTGGTTGTTGACTTATTTGGTGGTTCAGGAACAACAATGGTATCTGCAAATTCTTGTAATAGACGATGTTATATGATGGAGATGGATCCGATATATGTTCAAATTATTATTAATAGAATGAAGAAAATTGGAGTCGATGCCAAATTAATATAAGAAATGGCCAAACAAAAATTACCATCTACTAAAGAAATAATAGCTGAGGCTCAAAATGTTGATCCCGATAATTTCAATAAAATAGCTTTGCGTAGAAGTAAGGTTAGAGAACTTATGAGAATGGGATATGGGACTTATCAAATATTTCGTATTTTAGAAAAAGGCATTAAGGTTGACAAAAATCAGACTGTTAAAGTCCCAACATCAGTAGCATCAGTAACAAATGATATAGAATATATTAGACAAGATGAAATGGCTCAAGATATCGATTTTAATGAAAAAAGAGCTGAAGTTAAAGATAAACTTGATTTCTTATACCAGAGATCAATACAAGAATATCTACAGGCAAGAGGTGCAACGAGAGCAACTTTTATGAATACTGCTCTATCAATTTTGGGTAAAATAATGGATATGGAGGGGATTAAATCTCCTGAAAATTTAAATGTTAATCTAAATGCAGAAGCTAAAATAGCACAGTTTTCTGTAGAAATGCATAAATTAAGTAAAGATGAAAAATCTACTATTCTCACCGCAATTCGCAAAGTTCGTGAACAACGCAAGTCTGGAGGAGTTGGACACACTGGAGTTCCTAACAAACCATCCAGAGTATCAACACAAACCAGTAACGATGAAAGAGTTTCTGGAAAATCCTAAATTTGTTACCGAACAAGACAAACCAAGACCTTATAATAAACAACTTCTTATAGATATTTTTGATAAAACTTCTACTTGGGAGGAATTTGAAAACTTGGGAAAATATGAAGAAGTTTTATATATTGCGGGGATTGGTTCGGGCAAATCTTATGTTTCTTCAATGGCAATTGTTTATATCATTCATCGCCTTTTGTGTTTAAGAAATCCTCAAAAGTATTTTAAGTTTGCTAAGGGTACTAAAATTGCTTTCGTCAATATTTCTAAATCGTTCAGTCAGGCTAAGGACATTGTTTTTGGTGAAATTAAAAATAGAATAGACAACAATCAATGGTTTCAAAATTTTTACCCATCTGATCCTCGTATTAAATCAAAAATACGAATGCCTAAAAACATTTTCATATTACCGCTAGGATCTAATGAAGAATCACCTCTAGGATATAACATTTTTGGATCAGTTATAGATGAAGCATCTTTTCATACATTAACTAAAGATAAAGATTACGCCGAAGAATCATATAATCAAATTAAAAAACGTATTCGTTCTCGTTTCTTTAGTAAGGGAAAAATGTTTATTATTACTTCTCCCAGATATGTTTATGACTTTGCTGAAACAAAATTCGAAGAAGAAAAGGATAATCCTAGAGTATTAAGAAGAAGAACTCCTTTATGGGAAGCTATGCCTGCAGAAATGTTTAGTGGAGAAAAATTTGATTTAGGTAAATATTTATCTAGCAAAGGAAAAGGGATAATGGTGCCAGTCGAATATGAAAACGAGTTTCAACAAAATCCAGAAAGGGCAATGAGAGATTATGGTGCTCAACCATCAATGGCTATCCAGGGATTTTTTAACAATCCAGAAGTACTTAATAACAACGCTAATTATAATCGGAAACACCCCGTAAGTCTCAAAACAGGAGAGTTTTCAGAATGGTTTTATAACCATAAGGGTAGTGAAAATTTTGATACTGATAAAAGATTTATCCATATCGACTTAGGACTTAATAGAGAAGGAAAGGGGGATTGTGCTGGTTTTGCAATGGGTAAATTTAATGGATGGAAAGATGTTAAAAGTATTAAAGGCAAAATAGAAAAACGTCCTAAAATATTTATCGATCTAATGATGCAAATAAAGGCAGGCCCTAAAGATGAAATCCAATTTGAAGATGTTAGACAAATAATTTATAAACTAAAAGATATTGGATACAATATTCATCTTATTACTTTTGACGGGTGGCAATCAGTTGATTCCGTTCAGACACTAAAATCAGCAGGATTTAATGCCGATTTTTTCTCAGTAGATCGTAATCCAGAAGCATATTATACGCTTAAAGCGGCTGTTTTAGATAAACGATTAGATTATTATTACTACAAACCTCTGATTACCGAACTACAACAACTAGAAGAAGTCAAAGGAATGAAAATTGATCATCCACGACAAGGAAGTAAAGATGTCGCTGATGCAGTAGCGGGTGTTTGTTATCAATGTGGAAAAGGTACACCAGGTTACGGTTTTAAGGTAGTAGGTAAGTAATTGATTTTCTTTTCAAAAAAAGGTATATTTTAGAAAGAAATCAATTTTTCTTAAAAAAACTATGAAAATCCCAAAATTTTTAGAAAAAACTATTCTAAATAGTGATAATGTTAAAGCAAAGATCGAAGAAGCCAAGAAGAAAAGCGAATCTGATACATCAAAAGATTTGAATCAAAAGTTAACAACACAACATAACAAAGAAGTCGTAGAAGAAGTTAATAAGGCATTGAAAGCTGCTAAAAAAGATTGGTCTTTTGAAACTGTTAAGGCACTCGACAACCGATTTCATCGTTCTCGTAAATATATTACTACTTCAAGTGGAACAGAAACATTCTTAGCTAATATTTTATTATCTGGGAAAAACTATAATACATTATCAACATTGTTTAGTGATTCTCCTGGTTCAATTCAGTGTGCAACAAGAATCAAAGAAGCTGTGTTGGGTGGTGGATATGTAATTAAGCCGTCTGTAGGAGGTAAAAAGGGTTCTAAAAAAGATTTAAAAAGATTAATTGATTTTTTTGATAACCCCAATCCTGATGACACAATCGAAACATTACTTGGTGTTTGTATTGAAAACTATCTTGCTTATGGAGATTTTTATTTAGAGAAAGTACCGACAAAAAGAAGTGCCAATAATAAAAAGAAAACAATGGAAGTGGCTGAACTTTACAACCTTGATCCAACGACAATGACTATTTTAGTTGATGCTGAAAAAAAGAAAAAAGGCGTGATAGAGAAAGTTGGATATAAAAGGAAAACAACTGAGAATAAATCTGTTGTATATAATTTGGATGAGATTTTTCAAGGTAAAAGACCAAGTCGTAGAGCTTCTTTATATGGTAGAGCCGTTTTAGAAGATAATACTGCCACACTACAATTACTATTAAGGGCATTAACTTACAATATCAATATTTTAAGAAACGGTGGTCGTCCACCCATTCAACTACAATTACCCGAAGATTCTACTGAAGCAGATGCAGATTCGGTATCCGCATGGTTTGAGAAGAATTATATGGGGCCTCATAATGCAGGCAAAACATTAATATCGTTTAAAGGCGCTAAAGCAGAAACATTAGGACTTACACCTCAAGATATGGCATATTTAGAATTACTTAATTTTGGCATTAGAGAGGTTGCGGGACAATATGGAGTTCCGTTACCCATGATTGGATTCCCCGAAGGTACAAATAGAGCAACAATGAGTGAAATGAGGCGTGCTTTTTACTTAACTAATATATTCTCTTTAAGAAAATTAATTTCACAAAAAATTACAAAAGTGATTATACAGGATAGCATGAAAATTGAAGGATGGAGAATAGACTTTAAAACTGCAGGACTAGAGGAATCTGAGGCTTCAAGGCGTGACTTTATGATGGCAAGAGATAAAGGACTATATTCATTTAATGAAGCTAGAATGTCTATGGGGTTACTACCAATTAGTGAGGAATGGGCTAATAAATATTATTTAGTTGGTACTAAAAACGACTCAATGATTGAGGTGGAAAAGGCTATTGGTAGAGTATCAGATACATCTTCTCCTGACGCATCTCGTGGGAAAGATAATCGTGGGCCAGGAGATAAAGATCCTAAAGAAGATGAGAGTTCTCACGATGAAAAATAGATATTGATTTTTAATAACATTTTTGATACAATATAAAAAGTTAAAGATTAAGTAAAAGGAGGCATAATGCCAGCACCAAATATTCCTAATACAGGTCAAAAGACAATTAGGGCACGAATGAAAGTAGAATCTTTTGTTTCACCTGAAAAACCAACGGTAAAACAACTTCAAGATTTTGACAAAAAGGTAAACGATTTTCTCGACACGATTGATAATACAAAAAGATTTCTCAACGGACGTAACTCTTATTCTATTGGAAATAAAATTTATATTCTAGTTTGGTATCTTAATAAAATAGCGGATGAACCAGTTACTACCCCTTTCGGTAATAAGGTTAAACAAGGACAACCTGTTATAAAAGAAGATGTCAAACCGAATAATAACTCCCAATAAAAAACATATTAACGATGTAGAAAAAGTTGATATACCGTTCGTTAAATGTTGTGTTTGTGGGATTCCCACAACACAGGGATTACATCAAATAAGATTAATAATGGTTAAACCAGCGAAAATGCAGAAAAATAAATATACTGGAGAAATCAGACGAATCCCCCCAGTAATGAAAAGAGAAGATGTTTATTTATGCATTAATTGTGTAGAAAAGAAAAAACTATGGCCAGGAAAAAAACCAACATAATTAATAAATACAAATTATGAAAAAAATAACTAAATGGATTTTAATTATCTTTGTTACTTTAATGGTAATTGGAGCTATTGCTGGAAGTGGTGGAGAATCTGATATTGGTAAATATGCTTATAATGCAACAAACAATATATATCAAGGCAAAATTATTGAAGTAAAACCATGTAATACTAAATCAAGCATAACTTGTTATGTTACTGATTTTGGAGATATTCATAATCAATATTCAGGAGCAAAACCAACAGAACATCCAGTAGACAATGTTAATGTCAAGGATAATATATCTAATCCTAAAGAAGATTTGAAATATATCTATGGAAGTGAATATTGTGTTTTAGAAAGCTGTATTTTAGAAACACAGGAACCAACTCAAAAAGTAGAACAAGAAAAGGAAAAAGATGTTCAGCCAACACTTAAACCAACATCAATACCAACACCGACACCAACTTGGTATAAAGGAGAATATAAAATTACTACAATAGATAAACAAGAAGGAATGGAAGATTACGATGTAGGTACTATCAATGTCTGGCCGTCATATGAAGATAGAAGTCATGTTTTATTTAAATTGATAAATAATGAAACCATCAAACTAATTGATTATGATTTGAAACATGATTATTGTAAAATTCAGAAATCTGAAAAAAGTGGATGGATAGCATGTGGTTGGATAAAAAATATGCCAAAATCACCTAAGTCTTACCCAACTCTTACCCAAGTTAAAGAGGATGCAAATAAGTATGTTTGTGATTGTTCAAAGAATTGTTCTCAAATGATAGATTGTAAGGATGCATATTTCCAATTTAATGATTGTGGGTGTGTTAAAAGAGATAATGACAATGATGGAATTCCTTGTGAAAGTATATGCCTATGAACAAAACCAATATAAATAAAATAAACTATGCCTAAAGGAATTTATAAACATAAACCATTATCTAAATCAGTTAAAGAAAAATTAAGCAAATCTTTATCTGGTAGAAAGAGACCGTCTTTTAGTAAAGAATGGAAAAAGAAAATGAGTAAATCTCATAAAGGAATGAAAAAACCATGGGTAAGTAAATTAATGAAGGGTAAAAAATTATCTGAAGAAACAAAATTAAAAATGAGTAAGACACAAACAGGTATGAAAAGAAAACCATTTACTGAAAAAGCCAAAGAAAATATGAGAAAGGCTAGAGAAGGAATAAAGTTATCTAAAGAAACTAGAAAAAAGATAAGCGAATCTCACAAAGGAGAAAAGTGTAATTTTTGGAAAGGTGGTATAACTCCTAAAAATAAAGCTATTAGAAATTCTATTGAATTTAGATTATGGCGAGAATCAGTATTTGCTCGAGATAGTTATACATGTCAAAAAACAGGAAAAAGGGGCGGAACATTACACCCACACCATATCAAAAACTTTTCTGATTATCCTAAGTTAAGGTTTGCAATAGACAATGGGATAACTTTTTCAGAGAAGGCTCACAAGGAATTTCATAAGAAATATGGAAAAAGAAACAATAATGAAGCACAATTAAAGGATTTTTTAAAGAATCAATTATGGGAATGACAAACGAAGACAGACTTAAAGAAATAGAAAAGATAGCAAACACTCTCGGTATTGGACAAAATCGAGAAGTAAAATGTTTCGGATGTAAAAAAACAATCAAATTTAAAAACGCCATTACTCTGACTGACAAGAAGAAAGTTACATATCTTTGTAAAGATTGTTATAAAAAACTAAAGAATGGTAATTTAAATAAATCTCAAATAGACGGAAATGATATTTTGAAAGAACTTGAAAAAGCTAGAAAAATGCCAGAGATGGAACCAGCACATTATCTTCCACGACCAATACCTTGGACTCCTGAAACAGACAAATGGAATCCTCCTTATACAATTGGGGATAAAATAGAAACGACAGGTTCGGATTTAGATCGTTATACAGTATCGTCAATGGAATGTACGGAAATGAAAGATGTGTCAAATTTACTCTTAAAATTTGAGTCTAAAAATAAACATGACTATAAAACAAACTCCACCACCAACAGATAATCCGAGTGTTCCTCAAAAACCACTTTTACAGATTACTCTACCCGCACCTCCAAACATGGATCCATCTGCTCCTGTATCTGTCGGAAAACATAACGCTTGTGCTCAAAAGAATTTTAAACAAGTTGCAGATATTTTGTTAGCTACTATTAGTAATCAAAAATTAATAAGTTTAGCCATCACTCAACAAGATAAAAAAGTTAAGGAACTACAAAAAAGTATGAAAATGATTAGCGATAATATTAGAAAATTATTAGGAGAAAATAAAAATGGCAGTAAACACAAGTAAAAATATTGAGATACAAAAATTAAAAGCAGAATCTTTTAAAGAGCGGCTTAAAAAGCGTGAGATATGGATAAATGGCCCTATAACGGATTCTCTTATAGAAATTCTTTATACAAATTTAATTAATCTTCAAGAACAATCTCAGCAACTCCCAATAAGAGTTATTGTAAATTCTTTAGGAGGTAATCTTTTTGAATCTGTTGTGGCTACTGATCTTATGGGAACAACTCCTTGCCCTGTTACTACCGTTGGATTAGCCAACATTGTTTCAGGTGGTTTTATTATTTTTATGGGAGGGAAAGAAAGAATATGTCATGACTATACACAAATCATGATGCATTCAGCTGGTTTTGGAATGACAGATAAAGTTCCTGATATCGAAGCTCATGTTGAATATATAAAAGAAGTTCAGGGCAAACTATCTAAACTTCTTTCTTATCAAACAGCAGGAAGAACAACGGTAGGGTATTGGATGGAATTATTTGAAAGTGGTAAAGATAAATGGTTTTCTGTTGAAGAAGCATTAAAATTAGGCATTGTACATAAAGTTATTAAGCGTAAAGAAATGGTTAATCCATTTTTCTATTCTCGTCCTACTTATACTTGGGATTTATTAGATATTGCGAGGAGCCAACAAGGATAATTTACAAAAAAGAAAAAATATATGACAGGAATATTTAACCCTAAACAAATGCTTAACCCCACAGAAGATCAAACGGCATCTCTTGGGTTTGAACGTGCTTCAAAAAATGTAGTTACTCTCAATCCAAATCAATGTCCTCAATGTTTAAGGCCAATGGGTGTTAAAGGATATAATTCAGCTACTGTGAAAGTATGGACTGCTTATGGATTAGATTTTTGGTGTAATGAGTGTTTTCAGAAGGGAGAACAAGAAAATATTTGTATGAAATATCGTAATCTATCTAAAAAAGAGCAAAAGTTTGCTCGTAAAACATTAAAACAAGATGAAAGAATTAAAAATAAACAAAGGAGCTAAATGAATTTAACTTGGCGATGTCAAATCTGTAAAAAAGAAAGGCCTGATAATAAAATCAGTGTTGTAACATACCCGATGAGAGGTCTTCCAAGTGCCGAAGTTAATATTAAGTATTGCAATGATAATATGAAATGTTATCGAGGTGCTTTAGAAAAGCGTAAAAGAGGAGAATTAAAATGAATATTAAACAAAAGTGGGAAACACCAGAAGGAAAATTGTTACTTAAAAAGTTAATACGGAAGTTTGGCAAATACAAAACAATTGTCTTAACATCAACTGGTAAATCATATAAAGTGCCGACAAAAGACATATTAACTATTGGAATAAAAGGTGTAGATTTAGATAAATATCCTGAATGGAAAATATGAAAAATTGGATTTATAGGGCAAACATGGATAGTTACCAACATAAGGATGGTACCTTTATTAGTTCTGTGTCTTTGAATGGTAGTTTAAATGATGGCATATTTCTTAAAAAAATTACTTTATTGGGAGATGAAGCAAGAGAAGAAGCATTAGATATTTTGAAAAAAGACATTGAAGAAAAGAGGAAAAAATGAAAATACTTATATATGGTGATTACTATAAATGGACTAGCGGTTATGCCAGAGAGATTAGAGATATTTTGCCTTATTTGAAAAAGGGGAATGATGTTAGACAAGTGGCTTTAGGATATAACGGATACCCCATAGACAAAGACATGGTTGTTTACCACACACAAACACCCGAAGTTAAAGATCACTATGCTCAAGAAGTCCTACATTATGCTTTAGATGATTTTCAACCTGATATTGTTTTAACTGTCCAAGATTTCTGGATGCTTCCCAAAATATCTTTTGTTTTAGCACATCCAGGTAAATTCAAATGGGTTCATTGGGGTACTTTGGATTCAGAACCTTTAGATTTCTATTCGAGAGAATCATTAAAATGGATGCATTATTGCTTTTGGCAATCTCACTTTGGTGCGATTGAATGTAAACAGCTTGTTCCAGGATTAATGGGTGAAGTTATTTATCCATCAGTTGATCCAAAAGTGTTTCACAAAATGGATAAAAAGAAACTAAAAAAACAATTCAAATTAGACGGAATTAACGTTTTGATATGTAATGCCAGAGGACAACAAAGAAAGAACGTACCCGTCCTCTTAGACGCCTTTAAAGAGGTAATTAAAGAAGTCCCGAACACTACACTTATCCTGTCATCAGGTATTAAAAGAACAAAAACAGATTCAGGAGAGTTTGATGGTTATGATTTAGAAAGATTTGTTCACGAACTAGGATTGGTAGATTATATACTTTTACCACGGGGCAGAGATAAGGGGCCGATAGACGATAAAACTCTCAATATTCAATACAATCTCTCAGATATAAACATTCTTCCCTCTTGGGGTGAAGGTTTTGGGCTGCCGTTTATAGAGGCGGGCATCTCTGCTGTCCCTTCTGTTGGCGTAGACCACTCGGCGGTTCGAGAGATTGTTAAAGATAGGGGATTATTAATCAAACCACGAGCTTATACTTATAACTTAGATGGTTCAAAATATCAACTTTGTCACCCAGATGATTTAAAAGATGCAATAGTCAAATTACTTACAAATAATGCAAGTAGAATTAAATATGGCAAGAAAGCTCAAGAATTTGCCACAAAACTAACACCTGAAAGTCGTGCCAAACTAATGTTAGATAGATTCAAAAAATTAATTAAAGAGGATGCACAGCCTCTTACAAGAAGATAATGCCACTAAATAATTACACATCAAGTATGGCCATTAATAGAATATTTGATGGTATTCAAAAAATGCTAGTTACTCATGGAGCTAAACAAATCATGTTTGACTATGAAGATGGATTAGCTACTGGCCTTACATTTACTATTCAAACACCAAAAGGCATGTTGCCAATTAAACTACCAGTAAGAATTGAGAAAATTAAAAAGGTTTTTGAAAACGATGGAATTTATTGTAAAGATGATTTACAGCCTTATAGAACTGGATGGAAAAATATTCATGACTGGGTAAAAGTTCAGATGGCCATGATTGACACCGAAATGGTTAAATTAGAAGAAATCTTTTTACCTTATATGGCAGGACAAGATGGTAAGACATATTTTGAAATTCTTGAACATAGAGGTTTTATGTTACCAAGTGGTAAATCTGAAAATGGAGAGGTAATAAAATGAATTTTAAGAAAAACTGCATGAGTTATTGGTTTCCTAAGTTAGCAAAGACAGGTGTTCCTTTTCCCCAAACAGCCATGGTTGACATGAACAAAACAGACGATAATTTCAATAAAGCAATGATGAAGCTGTTTTGGATGAAAAAAATCAACGAAAAAGATAGTATAACCTTTTCTAGTTTCAGGAGATTAATTGAACACATGGTAACAAGAATGGGTGGATACCCTGTCTTTATAAGAACGGGACAAACCAGTCATAAACATCAGTGGGCTGAAACTTGCTATGTTGATCAAAAAAGCACATTAATGAAAAATGTTCAAACAATGTTGGAATACAGTATTATGTCTAGCGTAAATCCAAAAAAAGCATTTCCTTTTAATATTTGGGCGGTAAGAAAGTTAATTCCTACTAACCCAATATTTAGTGCATTTGGCGGACAAATGCCAATAACAAAAGAAACGAGATTCTTTATTCGTGGCGGTAAAATTGAATGTATGCATCCATACTGGCCAGAAGAAGCAATTAAAGGATTTAATAAGGATAAAGATTGGAAGAAAAAATTAAAAACAATGAATATTATTAGCGATGATGATCTTAACCATTTGAAAAAATTAACATTAAAAGTTGCTCGTGTTTTTAAAGGATATTGGTCAATAGACTGGCTAAAATCTAAAAGTGGCAAATGGTACG
>Ga0208769_1000289_pt1 | contig 25920 bp, 31 predicted proteins | sample AntAceMetag02UKC_FD_184768 | JGI IMG/M metagenome (GOLD analysis project Ga0208769, IMG submission 184768) | Saline lake microbial communities from Ace Lake, Antarctica- Antarctic Ace Lake Metagenome 02UKC (SPAdes) (version 2) | ecosystem: Environmental > Aquatic > Non-marine Saline and Alkaline...
TAAAAAATATAATTTATATGTTATTGAGGATGTAGCAGAGGCTCACGGTGCAGAATATAAAGGTAAAAAATGTGGGAGTCTTGGGGATATAGCTTGTTTTAGTTTTTATTCAAATAAAATATTAACTACTGGTGAAGGGGGTATGGCTGTTACAAACAATAAATCTTTCTCAGATAAAATAAAAAAATTAAGGAATTATGCTTTTGAACATCCTAGATTTTTACATACGGAATTTGGAGTAAATTATAGATTAAGTAATTTACAAGCAGCGATTGGCCTTGCTCAAACTGAAAATGCTAAAAAACTTGTAGAAGCTCGTAGAAATGTCGGAATTAGGTATAATCAGATTCTTAAAGGTAGTTTAGGTTTAATTCTTCCAATAGAAAAAGATTACGCTAAAAATGGATATTGGATGTATGGAATTGTTTTAGAAGATAATGTTAAAATGAGCCGTGAAGAAATTGTGAATAAATTAAAAGAAAAAGGAATTGAAACAAGAAATTTTTTTATTCCAATGCACAAACAACCATTATTTATTGAAAAAAAAGTAGATAATGCTCCCGATTGCTCTGGAGATTATCCTATTGCCGAGAAGATAGGGGAAAGAGGATTTTATCTTCCAAGTTCAAGTAATATTACTGATGAAGAATTGACCTTTGTTTGTACTAGTTTAAAACAAATTTTAGGAGACATATTATCTCCTAAAGATAGTTCTTACTAAATCTCAATTTTCCTTATCTCTTTCATTAATTTCACCAAAAAATATAAATCTGTGAAGGTCTCTGAAATAAAACTCATATCAAATTTCTTCTTTTAGTAATTTTCCCAAGACCCACTTTCAAGATATAAAGATCGTTTTTATCCAAACATCTTGTTGTTAAAATTAAAAGTAAATAGATTGCTACGAAGAAAAACCCTCCTAAGAAAAGAGCAAGAAAACTTGAGGGTAAAATTAATTTTACTACAAGCAAAAGAGCTGTAGAAACAAGGGCTATTAAGAAAATTTGAAATGTTTTTCTTCTCAATGGAATTATAGAAAGATACCTATATGCTTGTATTGCTAAAAGGGCATTTAACAAAAGTAGAGAGAACATTGTTGCAACTCCTGCACCAGTAATTCCATAACGAGGAACTAAAAAGAAATTTAATATTACGTTCAGGCTCCCTGCAATAAGCATGTTAAAAAGAATTAATTTAGATTTTCCTTTCATCAAAAGAAGTTCATGTGAGAGCCCAAAAAGTGCAGAAAATAAAATTCCTATTGATAAAAATCTAAGTGCAGATTCTGCTACGAGATATTCTGGCCCAAAAAGATTAAGAAAAACCCCTGGAAAAATCATTAAAAGAATAAAAATAGGGATAACCACCATAAAAATCCACTTACCTACTTGTTGACTTAGCTGCTTCACTGCTTCCAAATTGTTTTTGGAAAACTCCTTAGTAACTAAAGGAAAAAATAATTGTATGAAGATAGCAAGGGGGAACTCAATTAATGCTGCAAAAGGCATTGCAGCATTATAAAAACCAACTTCTTCTGCTGTTCTGAAAATACCCAACATTAATGAATCTGTCCAGGAAAAAACAAGAAGAACAATTCCATAAAAAACAAATGGCCAAGAATAAGAAAACATTTCTCTAAACGCTTTACTACCAGCCTTCATGGATTTCATTTCTTTCTTAAAAATTTTTGATAAATTAAATCTACAAACAAAATAAGAAGCAATTAAAATCGAAAAAACCCCAATTAAATAAGAAAGGGGTATGGAGATAATCCCCACGCCCACAAAAAAGAATAACATCAAAACCCCTAGAGTTAGAAGATTCCCCAGAATGTTAGATATAAACGAATGCCAACCAATTTTTTCATATGCTCTCAAGATTGCAAGAAGAGATTCTCCTATAATTGCTAAAGGGATTGCACAACTAAATATCTTAAGGAAAATTATTAAGTCTGGACTAGAAAAAATCTTTAAGGCAATAAATTCTGCAGAGATAAAAAGGAGCGTTCCTGCAAGCACTCCTGTGAAAAAAAGAATCATAATTGATTTCTTTACTAACGAGGGTATTTTTTCTTCTTGTTTTTTTCCCCTAAAAATTGAAATATATCTTAAAAGCCCTTGTCTAAATCCTAACCCAGAAAAAACTCTAAACCATCCAAACACCATTACCCCCAAGGCAAAAAGCCCATAAACCTTAGGAGAATAATACCTAGCAATTAAAATTCTGTATATGTATAAAAACAACTTAGAGAAAATTAGCCCAATAAAAACGATTATAGAAGATTTTGCAATTAATTTTAAATTCTGATTTATCATTCCTTCCCCATTTGTATCCATCTTAATGCGAGAAACAGTTTATTTTTAAAGTTTGAGGATTAATTATCAATTATGTAAATTTTCTGGAAATGCTCCATTTTTACTTACTAAAAATTATTCTTCTATCTGTCTTATTATGTCTGCAAACGCTGGACGAGTTATCAACACTCCGATAGTTATTCCCAAGATTGTTGTGAAAACAAATCCTTTTAACAAACCTGCTCCTGCCCACCATAAAGGAAGTAGTGCCACAACTGCTGTGAAATATGCTCCCAAAATAATACTAAATGCTCTTTTCATTCTTTGCTTGATACTCAAAAATTTGCTTTGTTTTGCTTCATCCAAAACAATAATCTGACTATCAATACCAGTACCTATTGCAGCTAAAATTCCAGCAATACTTGGTAGGTCAAGATCCCAACTTATAAATGAAGCAATTCCTAAAAGAATGATTATTTCTGACACACTCGTTAATAATAATGCTAAAGCGGGTTTTACATTTCTATACCTAATAAAAATAATTAAGGCAATTGCTAAAAGTGCTGCCAATGCCGCGAGAAGTATATGTTTAGTAAATCCAGAACCAAGTGTTGGAGAAATTGTGTCTAATTTTACTATTTCTAATTTGTAGGGTAAACTGCCTGTAATCAAAATTGTTTGGAGTTTGTGCAGTTCTTCTTCTGCGGATTCGTATGCATCATTTTGAGTCTCTCCACTTCCAGAACCTTGAATTTGAATTTGTGTGGTAACTCTTCCTTTTAATCCTTCACTTATTAACAAACTATTAACTAATTTGTCGTCGATGTATAAATCCAATGATTTAGATAAATAGTTTCCTTCTGCAGTAGAATTTACTTCCAATACTTCTGTAATATCTGCGTGCCTTTGCGCTGCTTCTTCACTAAGATAAACTACAAATCTAAAATTACAAAAGTAGGCTCCGTTCTGAGATTGGTCACAAGAATAAATTCCTGAGTCTTGACCAGATCGTGAAACAGAAGTAATATCTCTCTCTCCTCCAATAAACACTACTTCTTCTCCAATTTTAGCTTCGAATTTTCCTTGCTGAGAAATTAATTCTCTTAAATCTTCTGGTGTTGCTCCAGCAATTTCAATTAACATAAAACGATTTCCTGTCAAATCAGAAACAGCACGAATATCCATATCGGTAATTCCATATACATTAAATCTATTGTTAACTATATCTACTAAGTCACTAATCTCCTCAAATGAAAGTTTTTTATCTTGTGCCTGCACTAATGCTCTTGAACCCCCAACAAGTTCTAATCCTAATTTTATTTTGGTTTTAGGAATTTCAGTTACTGTAATTTCAGGCATAACTTCTGAATAAATTATATAATCTGCTTTTTCAATCGTGAATGTGGTTTTAACTTTCTCTCCAGAAATAAATTTTTGATTTAAAACTATAGTAAAATCTTCTACATTTGAAACTTTTTGATTATCTATCTCTGTGATAACTTGTCCTGTTCTCAATCCTTGTTCAAATGCTGTGGAATTTGTTTCGACACTTGTGATTAAAACTCCTTTCTGCAAAAAAGTTGGTGTAATAAAAATTGACATTAAAGAAAAAATCAACATGATAATTAATAACCAAATTTTCCACGTCAATTTGAATTTCATTTTTTCTTCTCCATATACCATTTAAGAATAGATGCATTAGTTATCCACGTATTGAATAAATCAAAGGCAAGACCAATTGAAAGAATTGTGAAAATTTGAGAAAGCACAGGGGAGAAAGATTTCACGACGATTAAAGCAAATAATACTGCGAAAAGGGAAGTTAAGGTCATTGTTGTTCCTGTTTTGAAAGCGCCAAACAACCTTTCGTTCAATGAGCCCTCATCTCTTTTTAACATTCTTGTTGTAAGAAGAATATCTGTATCTACTGAATACCCAATCAGCATTAAGAGCGCAATAATTCCTGCACTAGACACTTTCATTCCCAATAAATTCACAGTAACTAAAGTCATTAAAATATCTGCGAAAGCGGAAATAATCACTGCAATTGAAGGGATTGGTGTACGAAATATTATGAAGACAACTATTGCCATGAAAAAGAATGCTATTAAAATAGCGATTAAAAGCTGTTTGTAAAAATTATCACTCAAACTCGAACCAGTAAACTCTACACTACTATTCTCTTCAGTTAATTCATATCCCAAATAATCTTCTAAAATTGTTTGTGCTTCTTCTATCCCCGCAGTAGTTTCAATAATTATTGCAATTTTTTCACGCGTAACCAAATCATAAATTTCTCGCGTGCCCAAATCTTCTAATTTTTCTGAAAGGGCTTGAGTTAATGCCTCTGCATCAACTTCTCCATTAATTGTTATTGATGTTCCACCTTTCAAGGATATATCTTTTTGGATAATATCTCCATGTTGGGTATAAAAAATACCCAAATAAACAAAAGAAAAAACAAGGAGAATTAAAGGGATAATTAACAATTTCTTATAATTCTCATTATGAAACGTTGCTAATTTTCTTAATCCTTTTTTTGTTGGCTTTTGTGTTTCTTCCATTTTCAATGCGCGGGCCGGGATTCGAACCCGGGTCAACTGCTTGGAAGGCAGTGATTCTACCACTGAACTACCCACGCATAAGATTATTATCTTATGGAGGGTTTTAAATTTTACTAAACGCGCTTGGAAGGATTCGAACCTTCGACTTCTTCCTTAGGAGGGAAGCGCTCTATCCAAGCTGAGCTACAAGCGCATTGATACTTTTTTAAATAGAATTATAGTTTAAAAAACATGTTGGTCAAAATTTTAGGAGGAATAGATGTTTTGGGGGGCCTTCTCTTAATCCTCACTCTCTTAACTGACGTGCCTCACTATTTGTTAATCTTCTTTGGAGTCATTCTTCTGTTTAAATCTCTTTTAGGCTTTCCAAAAAACTTTGGAGGTTGGGTTGATTTTTGTGTTGGAAGCATTTTACTATTATGCATCTTCTTTTCAATCCCATTAATTATCAAAATTATTCTTGCATTTTTGATTGTTCAAAAAGGAATTTCTAGTTTCTTATAATGCGGAAGCCAGGATTCGAACCTGAGTAAGCACTAAGCTAACGCGCCCTTAACGCGTCCCGTTTGACCACTCCGGCACTTCCGCCTAATTTTATTAAAAATGTGAGCTATAAAAAGTTTTAGAATTATCTTAATTGTTTCTCCATTATTATTGCCGCATCCTTAAATCCGAACTTTTTGTTCAATCTTATTGAAGCTTTGTTTCCCACACCCGTTGAAACAACTACTTTTTTAGAATTATTTTTCTTAAGCCATTTCAAAAGCTCTTTCATTATATGACTTCCAATTCCTTTCTCACGAAACTTGCTTGTTACATAAATAAGACATATTTCTGAGTTTCTCATTTTTCCTTCATGTAAAGACGCTATACCAAAACCAACAACTTTTTTATCAATTTCATAAACTAACACTTCTACATCTTTTAACTTGATATCTTCTCTTAGAGAATTTAGTCTAGCTTTTTTGTCTTTATTGAGTTCTATTGTAAGCTCTTTTTTGCTTTTCTTTGGGAACTCTTTCTTCTCTCCATCAACCATTCCTTCAAGATAAATTTCATCAATCACTTTTAAATCGTTTAAGGTTGCTTTTCGTATTACCATCTTTCAAGCAGCTGAATCAACTATAAAAAGTTTTATAAAGCAAAAATCTCTTCGAATTTTGAAGACGGCCATAATAGGTTGGAACCACCTGTTCTCATTCCGAACACAGAAGTTAAGCTTCCTATGTTGATGTCAGTAGTACCCGACAAGGTGCCAAATCATCAAGCTGTCTTCTTTAACTTTATAAAATATTAATTCTTAATAGTTTAATGGAGAAAACTTCAAAAACAGAATCTAAAAAAGAAATTCAAAGATTCTTTGAGGAAATTAAAAACAAAACCCCAAAAGAAGTTAAAAAAATAAAAAGATTGGCAATGAAATATAATCTTCCCTTAAAAGAAAAAAGAAAATTATTTTGTAAATATTGTTCAACCCCTTATGTTGGTTCTGAAAAAGTAAGAATTAAAGATAAGATGAAAAGTGTTGAATGTTCTAGGTGTAGGAAAGTTGCGAAATGGAAGATTAACTCTTTTTAAATTTACCAACCAATTCAATCAAATCCTCTTGTCCAAGAAACATTGACCTGCAACAAGGTCTTTCCAGCCCAAGATCGTCAAGGACTTTTTTTGATTTTTCTCCTTGTCCTACTCTTTTTTTGTACTCTTCCCATAATTGTCCTATGGGTTTTCCGCAACTAAAACAACGAATTGGAATTATCATGTAATTACCTCCAATTCTTTATTTATAAAACTTACTAACAAGAAGAAATCATTAAATTTAAATAGGAAACACTAAGAGGAACCTTATGGAACCAATAATCCAATTAAAGGATGTTTGCAAAAACTACCAAATGGGAGATTCTACTGTGAAGGCTGTGCAAGGGGTTAACCTAAAGATCGAAAGGGGAGACTTTCTCGCAATAACTGGTCCTTCTGGTTCGGGTAAATCTACTATGATGAATTTAGTCGGAGCATTAGATACTGCAACAAAAGGAGACATTTTTTTGGATAATATTAATATAGAACATTTGGAAGAATCTGCCTTGGCGCAAATCAGAGGACAAAAAATTGGATTTGTTTTTCAAACATTTAATTTAATTCCAATTCTAACTGCTCTTGAAAATGTGATGTTGCCCATGCTTTTCCAAGGATATTCTATTGAAAAAAGAAAGGCTAGAGGGAAAGAATTACTAAAAAAACTAGGATTAGAAAAAAGAATGAACCACCTCCCCAGTGAATTAAGTGGTGGAGAGAGACAAAGGGTTGCAATTGGAAGGGCCTTGGCTAATGATCCCGAAGTTATCTTAGCAGATGAACCCACTGGAAATTTGGATACAAAAACAGGATTAGACATAATGAAATTGTTCACAAAATTGCATAAGCAAGGAAAAACAATTATTCTTGTCACCCATGATTTGGGCTTAATTAAGTATGCTACCAAAGTTTTAAAAATACAAGATGGGAGGATAGTTGAGAGTAAAAAAGTCAAAAAATGATACAAAAACAAATGCTCATGCTTACTTTAGCCGTAATTCTTAGTTTGGGATTTATTTCTGGACTGTCTATTACAGATGTAGATAGTTTTCCTCAAGAGATTATTCCGGGGGAAAATGCAGAAGTTTCTATTGAGATAGAAAATACTCTTGGAGAGAACATAACAAACTTAAATGTAAAATTAATCTTGTCTGAAGATAAAGAATTAGGTTTTCCTGATTTGCCTTTTGCACCATATCAATCTGGTTCAGAACAGGTTCTTGATTCTCTAGATGATGGAGATGAAGAAACTTTTGAATTTGACATTATTGCATTGCCTACTGCAGAAGCAGGAATTTATAAAATTCCAGTAATCCTCTCTTATGATATTGAAGGAGATAATGAAACTGTTCCTAAAACAGAATGGATTAGTCTAATTATTAATTCTGAACCAGAATTAAAAATCTTCTCAGAGGAATCTATTTTAATTCTAGGGCAAGAAAGCGTTGTGACTTTTAAAATTGTTAATTCTGGCTTGTCAAAAATTAAGTTTGCATATTTCACTGTTGCAAGTATAACTGGATTAGAATTTCTTTCAGAAAGGGAGCAATACATGGGAGATATTGACAGTGATGATTTTGATAGTGTTGAATATATTGTTTATGTTGAAACAGATACCCCCAGTTCTATTAAAATTCCAATAACCATAAAATACAAAGATGCAACAAATAAAGAATTTGAAGAGACAAGAGAGATTACCTTCAAAGTTTATTCATTGCAAGAAGCACAAGAAAGGGGCTTTATACCCACACCAAAATATGGTCTCTTTTTAGGAATTGCGGGGGTTGTTATTTTATTTTTTGCTTATCGGTTCTGGAAGAAAAGAAAATTGAAGAAGAAGAAATAAAATGAAAGACTATTTTTTTCTTGCATTTAATAATTTAAAGCGAAGGCGTTTACGTTCTTGGTTAACAATGATTGGTATCTTCATTGGCATTGCTGCCGTGATCTCTTTAATTTCATTGGGACAAGGATTGAAGGACACAATTTCTGAACAATTTGAGATGATGGGCTCAAACAAGCTTATAGTTATGCCTGGTGCTGAAGATATGACAATGGGGTTTACTTCTACAAGCAAATTAACCCAGCGAGATTTAGATACTATCCGGAAAACACAGGGCGTTGATTTGGCAACAGAAATAATTTATGGCACAACATTGATTGAATTCAGAGATGAGACTAAAACTGTTAGTATAATTGGAATTACTACTGATGATTCTTCTAAAGTCTTGACTGATATGGAAGGGTTCCAACTTGAAAAAGGAAGAGAACTAGAAGAAGGAGATAAATATGCTATTTGTATCGGATATGCTTTCACAGAAGGAGATGTTTTTGAAAAAGAAGTTTCTCTTAAAGATAAGATTACAATTAATGAACAAGAATTAAGAGTGGTTTGCACTATGGAAAAGATTGGAAACAAGCAAGATGATTCCCAAATTTATGTTCCGATTGGAACTGCAAGAGAACTATTTGATAGGCCAGACGGCATTGATATGATTTATGTTCAGGTGAAAAATGGGATTGACCCAGAAGAAGTAGCAGAAGATATTGAAAAGGATTTAAGAAAAGTTAGGGGAGAAAAAGAAGGAGAAGAAACTTTTTCGGTCCAAACATTTGAGCAGATTCTCGAAAGTTTTTCTAATATTTTTGATGTAGTTCAAGCAGTGCTTGTAGGAATTGCTGCAATTTCTTTATTGGTAGGGGGTATTGGAATTATGAATACTATGTATACTTCTGTTTTAGAAAGAACAAAAGAGATTGGAACCATGAAATCTTTGGGCGCTAAAAATTCAGATATACTTAAAATATTTTTATTTGAATCTGGACTATTGGGCTTTGTAGGCGGAGCAATTGGTGTTGGCATTGGGATTGGATTAAGTAAAGGTGCAGAATACATTGCTAAGAATTTCTTAGGAACAGATTTATTACAAGCAAGCACAAGCACGGGATTAATCTTAGGTGCTCTTGCATTCTCTTTTTTTATAGGAACTCTTTCGGGAATCTTCCCAGCAATGCAAGCGGCTAAATTAAAGCCAGCAGATGCATTAAGGCATGAGTAACTCTACAAGGGATACAAATCTTTAAAAATTAAATTTTTCTTTTTAACAATTAACAAGATGAAAAAATGTATTTATTGTGGTGCAGAAGTAGACGAAAATTCTGTTATTGACTTCTGTGAGAAGTGTGGGGTGAACGTGTTTGGGAGAAAGATGTTTGACACCATAGTCCAGCGAATGAATGATGCTAGGGAGGATGGAGACCTAATTTAAGATAGTTTTTTAAAGAGTATATTTCTCGGTAAAATATGGTTAAGCGAAAACCGATTAGAACACGTGGAAAACTCTCCTTTAGTAGATACTTCCAAGAATTCAAAGAAGGAGACTTTGTAGCTGTAGCAAAAGAACGAGCAGTTAACTTCAATTTTCCAGAAAGATATCAAGGAAGAACAGGGGTTGTAGAATCTAAACGGGGAAAGGCTTACGTCGTAAAAATCAAAGATAAAGACAAAGAAAAAAGATTTTTAATTGAGCCAATACATTTAAAAAAAATAAAGACACCTAATTTAAAATGATAATAAGCAAAGAACCTCTTAGTATGATTGAAGCTCTTAAATATATAAAAGAAGATGAAGCAAGTGAAACAGATGTAGTGGGATTCATAAAAAAATTCGTTAAAGTAAAAAAAGGAGGAATAGAAGAACTTAGAAAAAATTTAGAAGGGTTGGAATTAATGAAGGTGAAAAAGGAACAGATTGCAAAAATCATTGATTTAATTCCAGAAACTAAAGAAGATTTGAATAAAATTTTTGTTGATGTAAGTTTAGATGAAAATGAATCACAGAAGATTATCAACGCAATTAAAGAATCCAAATAAAAAAAATGGAAAAAGAAGAATATGCAGTTATATTAGATTACCTCCCAAATGGTTATCCCTTGGAAAGAAAAATGATGCCCATAGCCCAGGCTATTGGAAAAAAGAACCTGACTCTTTTAGAATTAGTTCCTAGAAGGGGTGTATCCTTAGAAGTTGGAGAAGACGCTTACATTGGCGAAGGAAAGCGAGACAAGATTTATTATATTCTCGGAAGATTAAATAAAGAAAAACTATCTGAATCTGCAAAAGCAGAATTAGAAGAATTTATAGACAAAATTGTTAAGGAACGGGAAGGGGAATTTATTGGCTTTTTTAATAAAGCAGAAGCAATGAATAAAAGATTACATCAAATAGAACTTCTTCCGGGTTTTGGAAAGAAACACATGCAAGAGATTATAAAACAAAGACAAGAGAAAGAGTTTGAAAGTTTTGAAGATATGAAACAAAGAGTTCAAAACCTTCCTGACCCCCAAAAAGCAGTTGAGAAAAGAATATTAAATGAATTGACAACAATTGAAAGAATAAACTTATTCATACATTAAAATGACTGAAGATAAAACCAAAGAACAAGAGTATAAAGAAAAAGTAGTTAGAATTTTGTCTACGGATATAGAGGGAGGTATGACTGTCTATTCGGGATTGGCAAAAATCAAAGGTGTATCTTGGGCATTATCAAATGCTATTTGTATTATGTTAAGCTTGGATAAAAGAAGAAAGATTGGTTCCTTAACCCCAGAAGAAATCAAACAGATCGTAGAATTCACTAAACATCCTCAGCTTCCACAATATCTTTTAAACCGGAGAAAAGACTTTGAGACTGGAGAAGATAAGCACTTGACTGGAGGAGATATGGAATTGCAAAAAGAATTTGATATAAAGAAATTAAAAAAGATTAAAAGTTACAAGGGTTATCGACATGGGGCAAATTTGCCTTTGAGAGGACAGAGAACTAAAAGCAATTTTAGAAGAAATAGAAAGAAAGGTGCTGGAATTAAAAAGAAAAATAAAACACAATGAAACGAAAACAAAAAACATACTCAAGGCCTAAGCGACCTTTTGACAAGGTAAGACTTGATGAGGAAGCAGAAATTAAAAAACAGTTTGGTTTAAAGAATAAAAAAGAAATTTGGAAAGCAGGAGCAAAGATTAATCTAATTCGAAAACGAGCAAAGAATCTTATCTTAGCAGGTCCTGATGAACAACAAGCTTTTTTTGGTCGATTAAAAAAGATTGGAATTCAGGTAGATTCAATTGCAGATGTTTTATCTTTGGACAAGAAAGATTACTTACAAAGAAGGTTACAAACAGTATTAGTTTCAAAAAAAATGGCAACAACTCCAAAAAGCGCTAGGCAATTAATTACGCATAAAAAAGTTTTAATTAATGGTCGAGCAATAAGTAGCCCTTCATATGTTGTTCCAGTAGAATTGGAAAATAAAATTTCTTTGAAAGAATCAAAAAAGAAAGAAAAAATAGAAAAACCAGTGGAGGAAGCGAAAGATGAGTGAAAGTGAGAAAGTTGTTCAAAAGGTTGTTGAAGCGCCTTCTAAAAGCAAATCTAAAGAGATAGAAGCGGTCCTCAATATTTATACGTCTTTCAATAACACAATTGTCCATGTAACAGACCTTTCTGGAAGAACCATCACCAAAGTTACTGGGGGCATGGTTACAAAACATGGTAGACTCAAAGCTAATGCCACAATAGCTATGTTTATCGCCAAAAGAATAGAAGAGAATATTAAAGATTTAGGAATTAAATTATTGTATGTTAGAATCAGGTCTAAAACAGGAAATCCTGTTCCAGGACCCGGAGCGCATGCGATAATAAAAAGTTTAACAAGATCTGGATTTAAAATTGTTAATGTTTTGGATACTACTAGATTCCCAAGAGGAGGACCAAAAAAGAAGGGTGGAAGAAGGGGTAGAAGACCATAACTTTAAATAACCCTCTTTGAGTATTTTTAAAATGGAAATAATAAACAAAAAAAACGACGCGCTTGTATTCAAGGCAGAAATGGAAGAAAGCTTAGCAAATACTCTTCGAAGATACCTCAATGAAATTTCTGTTTTGGCTATTGACGATGTTGAAATAGTAAAAAATGATTCTCCCCTTTATGACGAAACTATTGCTCATAGAATTGGATTAATCCCAATCAAAACAGGAAAAGAAGTTAATGAGAAAACTCAAGGCAATTTAAAATTAAGTGTAAAAAAAGAAGGAAAAGTTTATTCCGGGGATTTCGATGGAAGTGTAGAAGTTGTTTATGATAAAATTCCTATTACAATCTTGGCAAAAGACCAAGAAGTAGAACTTACTGTAGATGTTAGAGCAGGAAAGGGGAAGGAACATGCCAGATTTTCTCCGGGATTAATGTTTTATAGAAGATCTGCAGAAATAACTATGAAAAAGGAATTCAAAGAAGAAGTCAAAAAGATTTGTTCAGAAAATGAAATCAAAGAAAAAGGAGACAAAATAATTGTTATCGATGATAAAACAAAAGAAGTTTGTGATCTTTGTGAAGGTATTTGTGAGAGGGCTAAAGAAAAATCAGAAACAACTTATGGGAAAGAATTAATTCTTAATGTTGAATCATTCGGACAAATGGAACCAGCAGATATTTTTAAAAAATCAATTGCTACTTTGAAAAAAGATTTGACTGAAATTTCAAAGAAAATTAAATAATTCTAAAGTTTTTTATATGCTAGAATGAGATTAATTCTATGCGGAAGTGCCGGAGTGGTCAAACGGGACAGACTCAAAATCTGTTAGCTTAGTGCTTACTCAGGTTCGAATCCTGGCTTCCGCATAACAATAGTTTTATAAATCAATAATTATTCGAATTTCTACCTGCGAGCGCAAGCAATAGTGGGAAGTTAATACTTCTTACGAAATAAAATGAAATCAAAACAATTAATAGAAAAACAATTGCAAAGAAAAACAGACAAAGAGATAGTTGACACAATAATTGCTGCTAAAAAAAGTAAAGCTTGGTTAGAAGTTGCCGGGATTTTAGCAGGACCTAGAAGAAATAGGGCAAATCTAAACCTTGAAGAAATTAACAAAGAAATGAAAGAAAAAGAAATCTTAGTAATCCCAGGAAAAATTCTTAGTCAAGGAGAGATAAATAAAAAAGGCAAACTTGTTTCTTTGACTTGTTCTAAAAAAGCTAGGGAAAAATTGTTAAAGGCAGGAATAGAATATTCAAATATCTTTGAAGAGATTAAAAAAAATCCAGAAGGTAAAAACATGAGGATATTAAAATGAGTATAAATAACAAATATTTAGATATTGAACCTATAAGAGAAGCAGTTAGAAAAGCTGAAGAGGGATATAGGGTACAAGTAGATCCAAAAAGCCAGATACTTCTTGAGGTTGCAAATATAATAAAAAGCTATTATCCTCTTTATTCGGGATCGGAGGAAAGGCAATGAAAGTTGTGGATGGTACTGATGCAATCTTAGGAAGATTATCTAGTTTTGTGGCAAAGCAATTATTGGAAGGGGAAGATATGACTATTGTTAATTGTGAAAAGGTTATAATCACAGGAAATAAAAAAAGAATTCAAGAAGATTTTAAAGAAAAAAGAAGTAAAGTTGGAAGTGGACAGAAAGGTCCAAAAGTTTCTCGGTTAAGTGAACAAATTGTTAGGCGAGCTGTGCGAGGAATGTTACCCAACCATAGAGAGGGGAGAGGGAAAATAGCTTTCAAAAAACTTAAATGTTACGTGGGTATTCCGACAGAATATGAAAAATCGCAGAAAATTCTTGCGGGTAGAAAACCAAAGGTCCCTTATAAAAGTAAGATTCTGAAAGTGGAGGAAATATTCCAATGAAAATAGTTGCTTCAGGAAAAAGAAAAACAGCTGTTGCAAGAGCTGTGCTTGTAGAAGGAACCGGGAAAATTACAATCAATAAAAAAGATTACCAAACACTAAACTTCTTGGATAAACTAAAAATTGAAGAACCATTAAGGATTACCCAAGACATCATTGGAAGTTTAAAATTTGATGCAGAAATTACTGTCAAGGGGGGCGGAGAAAAAGGGCAGGTAGAAGCGGCAAGGGTTGCTTTAGCAAATGCGATTTCTACTTTTTCCAAATCAAAAAAGCTTACAAGCACCTTTTTAGATTACGACAGAAACATGTTAGTAGCAGACGTTAGAAGAAAAGAAACTTGCAAACCAGGAGATAGCAAGGCAAGAAGTAAGCGACAAAGTTCTAAGAGATAATCTTATTTTATCCCCAATTTTTCTATTTTATTTTGAACATGATTAAACAGTGTTGAGGAAATCAATGGGGGGTGGGTTCCTTGATAAGTTTGTCCATCAAATTTTATTTTACCCAAATAGGTTTGGTTTTTCAAGATTTTCTTTAATCCATTAACAGAAAAACCATATTTCTTTGCTAGTTTGGTTAAACTAATTTCTTGATTTAAAAAATCTTGAAAGATTTCTCCCACAAGATATGCCTTTTCTGCCCTAAAAAGTTTCTTTTTTTCTAATTTATACCCAAAGGGTGCTCGAGAGACTACTTTCCCATCTCTTGCTTGTTTATCCATTGAGAATTTTGTTCGCTCACTTGTAACATTTCTTTCAAACTCGGCAAATGCAGAAATTATGTGAAACATTAATTTTCCAGACGCAGAAGTGGTCTCTATTTTATCCTGTAAGGAAATAAAATCAATTCCCCATTCTTTTAGTTTTTCAATTGTATCTATCAAATCTCGCAAACTTCTTGAAAATCTATCTAATTTGTAAATAAAAATTGCTTGAAATTTGTGAGTTTGCGCATCTTCTAAAAGTTGTCTCATTTCTGGCCGGCCCTTGATGTCTTTTCCAGATTTTCCTTCTTCTCTATAAATCTTAGAAACATTATAGCCCAAAGCAGACGCATAATTCTTAAGAGCCTCTTCTTGTGCGGCTAGAGAAATTCCTTTCTTTGCTTGTTCTTCTGTTGAAACACGTATGTAAATCACACCAAGGGGTTTTGAATCTGTCATTTTAGTTTTTTAGACAGCTGTTTAAACAGCTGTTTATTATTTTTATATAAAATTGTTTTCATACCCAATTTTCTAGCGGGTTTAAGATTCCATTCTTGATTATCAATAAATAAACAGTTCTTTGCTGGAAGATTTAATTTTTTGAGAAGTAACCTATAACTCTTGAGATTTGGCTTCCTTACCCCAACATTACAAGAAATTATTGCTGGCTTAAATTCTTTCTTCAATTTTGTTGAAAATAAAGCATCTCTTGAAAGATACCATTGATCTGAAAGAATCGCGATTTTATACCCTTCTTTTTTCAATTTAATTGCTTGTTTGAACAAAAACGTATTAAATTTGAAATTTCTTTTATATGCTCCTACAAAAAGTATCCTCAACTTTTTAACTGAAATTCTAAGATTGTTTGCTAATATTTTTAATGCTTTTTTTTCTGGAATAGTTCCTTCAATGGATTTTGCGTAAGTTATGTCAATTGAATCAAAATATTGATCTAAAGAAATTTTTAATTTTTTTGCTATGAAATAATGTATCCCTAAGAGGTGGTGTCCATCTATTGATTTTCTTGAACGTTTACCTATTTGCAATACGTCCCCTATGTCAAAAACTATTGCTTTTATTGCCATCCTCTCTTTATTAAGTGAACTTAGGTCTCCTGTGAGCTAGTTCACGTTCTTTTAGGGTGCCCTAAGTATATAAATATTATGTTGAATAACCTAAAAAGGACTGATTTTTATAAAAAACCTTAAGAAAAATCTTATTTTTTGTGGCACTCTCCTCTTTTAATCATCTCTTGTGATTTAAACAAAACCAATTTCTTTCTTGTGGGACTTTCTATTATTATTCTCTCTATAAAAACATAATGGATCTTTCTAACTCCTAAATTTTAGCTATTTAATGTAACTGCTATGTTCTTCTTTAGGAATTTTGTTCTCCATTTCGTCAATTAAACCCCGAGAATTCTCTAAGATCTTTACATAAACCCTAATTAATGGTTAGGTTTGAATTATCACAAAAGAACATTTAAATTTAATCTTCGGTTGGGCCTTTTTTAAGAAGGTGAGAAGTTAATCTTATTGATAAGAAAGAAAAAAGAGCTATGCTTAAAGGCGCGAGGATTGTAGAAAGGGGGGGATTTTGGGTTCTTATAAAAAATTGCATAACTCTCTAAAACAAATCAAATGTTGTCCGCCTCCAAGAAAATGCAATCGTAAAACTTAACGTTAGGATAATTAGCAATCAAAGTTCTTTTCTATGTTCCTCTTTAAATCTCCTTCCCGCTCTTTTCAATTTTAAAAATTTTGATTTATTCACTCTTCTTTTTATGGTGCCAGATTCATTAATTTTTCACTTTTATTTATTGGCTCAAGAAAAGATTGTGAACTTAGGGTGCCTTAGTTAAATTTATTGACTGTTTTATTCTTATGTGGCTGTTTGTGGTTGTTTAAACAGGCTGTTTACCTTCTTTTTTTCTTTAAACCCCAAAAAAAGCTCACAAATAACTCCTTTTTTCACCATTTTGGAGAAGATTTTTAAAAAAATTCTCCGTCGAGAAGAAAGATTTTTAAAGAACATTTCCTAATTAAAGGTATGTTTTGGTTGTTAAGTGGAAAAAAAGAAGTTAAAGAAGTTAAAGAAGAAACTAGAAAAGGGTTTGAAAATGTTAAACGAGATATGGATTCTGTTAGTGGATGGATTAAACACCTTGATTCTGAAAAAAATTTAAGAAAAAAAGAAATTGAAGAAATAAAATCTGTTTTATCGTCGACGCAAGAAAATCTTGAAGGAGTAAAAAATGTGCTTTCAATTATGAATGAAATAAAACCAAGGGGGGGTATTCTTAAAACTAAACAGGTGTTTAAAGAACAGGGGGCTGTTTATCCTGTTCAAACAGCTGTTCAAACAGCTGTTCAAACACCAAATTTATCCCAATTTTCAATAACAGAAAGGGCTATTTTATGGATTTTATTGAATACAGAGATGAAATTGAGTTATGATGACTTAGCAGCAATGTTAGGTAAAGAAAGATCTACTATTAGGGGCCAAATTAATAGAATAAAACAGAAAAGTGAGACTTTAATAGAAGAAATTATTGAAAAAAATGGGAAAAAGAGGGTTTTTATACCAGAAAATATCAAAGAAAGACTATTAAAAAAGACGAAAGTGAGAGTTAAAGATAAGAAAAAAGCTTCTAGGCCTTAAAAGAGAGAGATAAAAATTATTCGGTATACGGATTAACTTAGTTAAAGCCCTCTTAATTGTAAAATTGTTGTTAGAGAAGCTATCTTCTTCAAATTTTGAGAGATACTTAACAAAACAGTCTTGTTGTTAATCTTCTTTTTCTCGACGGGAATCCCTTTATTAATTAATCTTCTTACATAATCTCGAATAGAGCTTTCTGTTAAATTTAATTTTTTAGAAAGAGCCTTATAATCTACCTCTTTCTGCTCCTCTTCTAATTGATAAATCGTCGAGAAAACCAAAAGTTCTTGTTCAGTAATTCGTTTGAATTTAATTCGTATTTCTTTTTTTATACTGTCCAAGGACTCTAAAATCGTGGTGGCATCATTTAATGTTATTTTAAGTTTTTCCTCTCTTTTTTCTTCTTGTCTGTCTGTCTGTCTGTCTGTCTGTCTGTCTGTCGAAACCCCCTCATTTCCTGTGGAAATACCCAAATTTTTGGGTTTTAAGGGGTTAAAAGACAAGTTATCTGTCGAAAAACCCTTTTGTTCTGTAGAATCTTTCCTTTGTTGTGTTGGTATGTTTTCTACTTGTTTTTTATCTGCTTCTTCTACCTTTTGATTGACTTTCTGCACTATTTCACAAATTTCTCTCATACTTATCCTTGTTTCAATTAAACCCTCTTTTAAAAAAGTTAATTCTTTTTTTAAGAGGTCAATATCCTCTCTTACACGAGAAAATGCTTCCTTCACTGAATCCATAAAAATAAGTAGTAAAGAACTATAAAAAGTTTATTGAGATTGATGTTGGGCATATGCTTCATATGCTGCATCACTAATTTTCCATCTAGATCTTTTAATATAAGGAATTCCTTGGGGATTTTTATTCACTTCCATCACTAATTTCTTTTCTTTCAGTTTCAAAAGCAACATCTTTGTAAATTCTTCATCTCTTGCAATTTCTTGAGCTATATATGAATTAAAGACCAATTTAGGGGAGATAGAATATAAGAATGCTAAGATTTGCTCTGAAATTTTATCTTTCTTTGTTTCTGAAATTCTCATATACAAAATAAAGAAATGTAATTTTTAAACTATTCTAGAATTATTCTTTCTCTTTACGATCTATTTTCAAAGGAGGGAAGGGTATATGGAGGGGCAACCCTAATTCATCTTCCAATTCTAATGCCTTGATATTCGATTTTCTCAAGATAACATTAAACAAACTTAACCTTAACTCGTCGGGCATTTCTTTATTCTCCCATTGTTTTATAATCTCTCTTGCTTGTTTGGGGTCTAGTGCCACAATAACATTCCCCACGATTTCAATTTTTGCAAAGTTAGGTTCATAATTGACGATATATGTAAAATCAATTTGAACCAATTCGTCCTTTGTTTTAATAAATTCTGGTTTTAAGACTTCCATTTTAGGAATATCTACCTTAGTATTAACTTTTAAATCTTCTACTTTCTCCCCTGTTTTTTCCACACTTATTTTTTTAAAATTAAATCCAGCAATTCTCATTTTATTAAGATAAAAAATTAGTTTTTAAATATTTAGATAATTAAATTAGATCTTCTTCTGAAACTATAACAAAATCCCCAATAGCTATTATCGCGCTATAAGGTATTAAAAGTTCATTTGAATTTGTTCTTTCTAAATTAAGGTTTTTTGTATACGGAGAGGCATCTTTAACAACAATATTAATTAATTCTCCAGATTTAGTTTCAAAAGTTATATCTTTGAGGAATCCCAATCTTTTTCCTTCTTTTGTCACAATCATTTTTCCTATAAGAGTACTAAAAATGTTCTTATTTTCCTGCATGATAAATTTAACAGTAAATAACTTATAAACTTTTCTGTGAATCTATATAGATTTTAAAATATGATAGTTAAGGACCCACCCCTTGGTTTCTCATAGAAACATTTAAAAGGAAAAAATTTTATTTTTTGATTTTTCTTTTATTTAAAAAAATATATATTATAGAGTATATAATAATAATAATAATAATAATAATAATAATAATAATAATAATAATAAAAAGAAAATTCAATATATTAAACTTCCATATGAAATAAAGGTGTTTTTCTTTTTTAGTAGTTATAATCCTTTATATAATTAGATTATTTTTTCTCGTTGGAAAAAAGTAAATTTAATTTTTTTCCACAGGAAATAAAAGTGTGAGGTTATGATGGAGGGACTAGATAAAATTTTTGATTCTTTTAATGAAAATAGCATTTTCAAAGACAAGTTCCTATTACAAGCTAATTACCAACCAGAGAATATTCCTCATAGAAGCAATGAAATTAAACAAATTGCATCTATTCTTGCTCCAGCTCTTAGAGGAGAAAAAACAAGTAATCTTTTTCTTTATGGAAAAACAGGCACTGGAAAAACTCTTTCAATGAGTTATGTTAGGGAAGAACTCCTCAAGAGATTAAAGAAAACAAATGATTTTAGTTTGAAAATTGAATATTTAAATTGTAAATTAAAAAAAGTATCTGATACAGAATATCGTATCTTGGCTGAACTTATTAGAAAATTAGGAGGAGAAGTACCTGCTACAGGATTGCCTACCCAATCAATATATAATAAATTTATTGATATGGTAGATTCTGAAAAACAACTTGTTATCCTTGTTTTAGATGAAATTGATCAAACTGTTAAGAAAATTTCTAATGATTTTTTATACAATTTAACCAGACTTAATGCTGAATTATCTAAGGCTCAGATTTCAATAGTGGGTATTAGCAATAATCTAACTTTTTTGGATGAATTAGATCCAAGAGTAAGAAGTTCTCTTTCAGAAGAAGAAATTATTTTCCCCCCATATAATGCTTTACAATTACAGGATATCTTGGGACGTAGAGCAAGTGAGGCTTTTAGAGAAAAAGTTGTAGAGGAAGGAGTTATAGCAAAATGTGCTGCATATGCTGCAAGAGAACATGGGGATGCTAGGAGAGCTTTAGATTTGCTTAGAATTGCAGGAGAACTAGCAGAGAGAGATAATTCAAAGAAAATTCGGTTTAAACATCTTGATGATGCAAATGAGAAGATAGAAAAAGATAAAATTCTTGATGTTGTTCGTTCAGAGCCAAAACAGTTTCAACTTGTATTAAAGGCGATTATTGATTTATATGAAAAGGATCCGAATATTTCTTTCTTTACAGGGGATGTTTATAATTTATATCAAACTCTTTGTTTAAGGAATAAGTTAGAAAATTTAACGCAAAGGAGAGTTAGTGATATTATACAAGAATTTGATATGTTGGGAATTATTAATGTACGGGTTATTTCTAAGGGGCGCGGAGGCAGGATGAGAGAAATAAAATTAGCAATTTCAAAAGAGATTAGGCAAAAAGCGAAAGTGATTATAGAAAATTCCTTAGATTATAATTAATTTTAAAATGAATCCAAAAGAAATTTTAAATTTTTGTTTGCAGAAAGGGCTCCTTTTAGATAAGGAGGTGTTGAGTATTTTTAGTGAGACGGAAGACGTAGAATCAGTAAAGTTGATTATAGAACAGATTAAAAGTCACACTCAGAAAAGATTGATTACAAAAAATCTCTTTAACCAAAATAAAGAGCAAGTTTGTAAGGTTTTACTGACTTTACCTGAAGAGAATCAGAAAGAATTAGAAACCCTAAAAATAAAGTTGGGGCTAAGTATTGAAATCTCTAAAGAAATAGAAACAACAACCCAAAAAGAACCTCAGAAAGAGATAGGAAACGTAAAGGTGCTTTCTAATCCTCCGCCCCTTCCAAAGAAAATAGAAATGAAAGATTTTGTTAATTATTTTAGAGGAAGGTTAACGGAAATGAGAAAATATTTGCAGGAAAGTCCTAAATTAGCTAATGTTGTTTCAATCAACAAAATTTCTGGGAGTAGGCAAGGAATTTCTATAATTGGTTTGGTTTCAGATAAGAGGATTACTAAGAATAAAAATATTCTTCTTGAAGTGGAAGATTTAACTGGAAAGATTCGCGTTTTGATAAACCAGAATAAACCTGAATTATATAAGAAAGGTGAAGAAATTTCCTTAGATTCTGTGTTGGGTTTTATTGGTTCTGGGAATGGCGAGATTTTTTTTGCAAATGAGGTAATTTTTCCTGAAGCATATTTAGCAGAAAGGAAAAAATCTCCTGTAGAAGAATATGCTTTGTTTATGGGGGATTTGCATTTTGGGAGTAAACTTTTTTTGAAATCTGGTTTTTTAAAATTTATAGATTACATAAATGGGAAACTTCCCAATACCCCTGAAGTATCCAAAATAAAATATCTTTTTCTCGTAGGGGATTTAGTAGCTGGAGTGGGAAATTATCCCGCACAAGAAAGAGACTTGGAAATTAAGAATGTTGAAGAGCAATTTATTGAAATTGCCAAGTTGTTAGGACAGATTAGAAAAGACGTGAAGATAATTATCTCTCCTGGGAACCATGATGGGGTTAGGTTGATGGAACCTCAACCACTCATCAAAGAAAAATACGCTTGGGCGTTGTATGATTTAGAAAATGTAATCTCCACAGTAAATCCTGCTTTAATCAATATTGGAGCAAGAAAAGAATTTGGCGGGATCAATGTTTTATCTTATCATGGTTTTTCTTTTCCGTTTTATGCAAATACTGTTCCTCCTTTAATTACAGGGGGAGCAATGAATGCTCCCAATAAAATTATGAATTATTTATTGAAGAATAGACATCTTGCTCCAACACACACGTCAGTACAATCTTTTCCTAGCGAAGAAGATAATTTAATTATTAAACAAATTCCAGATATTTTTGTTGCAGGCCACACACATAAATGTGCTATTTCTTATTATAATAATATTTTACTTGTCTCAGTTTCGTGTTGGGAAGGAATGACTCCTTATCAAGAAAAATTTGGGAATATTCCTGATCATTGTAAAGTTCCAATGTTTAATTTAAAAACAAGAGAGATTAAAATTTTGGATTTTGAATAAAAATGAACACACAAAAATATTTTAATGATTTGGAAAATAATGTTAAGAAAATTTATGCTGTTGCAGAAGATGCTAAAAAAGTTGGATTGGATCCTGTTTCAAAAGTTGAGATTCCTTTGGCTATGAATATGGCTGAAAAGGTTGTTGGAATTATTTCTACTCTTTATCCTCAGATGGAAGGTTCTGGAATTGCTAAAAGGATTTTAGAATTGGAAAAAGAATATGGGAAGTTAGATACAACTGTTGCGTTTAAGATTGCAGAAGAAGTTGCGAAGCAGAAATTTTGTAAATTTGAAAGTTTGTTACAATCAATGGAAGCAGGAATTAGAATTGGTTTTGGATACCAAACAATCGGGGTTGTTTCAAGTCCTCTTGAAGGTTTTACAGGGCTAAAATTGAGAAAGACAAGAGAAGGAAAAGAATACCTTGAAGCGAGTTTTTCTGGACCAATAAGAAGTGCTGGAACCACTGCCTCGTGCGTAGTTCTTATGATTATAGATTATTTAAGAGAATTATTTGGTTATGCAAAATACGACCCCACTGAAAATGAAATAAAGAGAGTTTGGGCAGAATTAGAACATTTTCATGATAGAATTGCAAATTTACAATATATGCCTACTGAAGAAGAAGCCTCGTTTCTTGCTAAAAATATGCCTATTCAAGTTGCAGGAGATGCTTCTGAAAAAATAGAAGTCCCTAATTATAAGAATTTGGAAAGAGTTGATACTAATTTTTTAAGAAGTGGTTTTTGTTTAATTATGGCAGAAGGTTTGGCACAAAAAGCTGCGAAAGGGTTACGATTACTGAAAAAATCTCAGGGAGATGGCATCCAATCAACTGGATTTAATTTTTTAGAAGATTATATAAAATTGCACGAAAAAAGAGAAAAAGGAAAAACAGATGCGTCTCCTACTTACATTAAAGATTTAGTGGCTGGGAGACCTGTTTTTGGGCACCCCTCTAGGTCTGGAGCATTTAGATTCAGATATGGGCGAGGAAGGGTTTCCGGCTTTAGTGCTGTTTCTTTACATCCTGCAACAATGGCCATCACAGATGGATTTATTGCTACAGGAACTCAACTTAAGATAGAAAAACCCACAAAAGGTTGTGTTGCAACTGTGTGCGACCAAATTGATGGGCCCATAGTAAAATTATTTAATGGAAGTGTAAAACAAGTGCGAACAAAAGAAGAAGCAACAAAACTTTATCCAGACGTCGAAGAGATAATTTATTTGGGAGATATTTTGTTTCCGTTTAGTGATGTGATTAATCGTAATGCAAAACTTGTGAAACCCGGCTATGTTGAAGAATGGTGGGCACTTGAACTCAAAGAAAAAGGAGGCGTAGCGAATTCAGAGGAGATTTCATTAGAAGAAGCAAAAGAGATAAGCAAGAAGCATGGTATTCCATTACATCCAAAATTTATTTTTTATTGGACACAAATTTCGAAAGAGGAATTTTTAAATTTAATAAAATGGTTGGGAGAATCTGTTGTAACCGATGGAAAGATTGTTTGTCCATATCATAAAGAGGCTCAAGAAACTTTTATGCAGGGAAAAAGAGCATTAGAATTGTTGGGAGTTGAGCATATTGTAACAATAGAAAATGTTGTAATTAAAAAAGAAGAGAGCAGTGCCCTTATTCTTAATTTGGGTTTGAAAAATATTGAAGAGGGAAAAACTCTTAAGAAAAGTTTAGAAGAAAAAAATTATTCTTTGGACGAAGACATTTTAAAAATAATAAATGCTGTTGCGGATTTTGAAATTAAAGATAAGGCAGGAGAATTTATTGGAGCTAGAATGGGGAGACCAGAAAAAGCTAAACTGAGAAAATTAACTGGAAGCCCGAATATTTTATTTCCTATTGGAAAAGAAGGTGGGCGATTAAGAAGTGTTCAAGCAGCATGTGGTGTTGGGACTGTTAGAAACGCGTTTCCTGTTTATTATTGTGAGAAATGTCAGAAAGAAACAATTTACCCTAGTTGTGAAGATTGTGGGGGGGTTTGTAAAAAAATGTATCATTGCTCAGAGTGTAATAAAAATTATACTAAGCTTTGTGAAGAACATAATCTTGGCGTTCCTTTTTATACTCGGGAGATTGATATGAAACATTATTTTGAAAAAGCCGCGGAAAAACTAGGATTGCAAAGGAGTGAAATTCCTGCGTTAATTAAAGGAATAAGGGGAACCTCCTCAGAGAATCACCAAATGGAAAATCTTGCAAAAGGATTTTTGAGAGCGATGTATGATTTGCAAGTAAACAAAGATGGGACAATTCGTTTTGATGCGACAGAATTGCCTTTGATTTCCTTCAAGCCCAAAGAAATTTCTGTGAGTATAGAAAAATTAAAGGGGTTGGGTTATGATAAAGATATTTACGGAAAAGAATTGGTAGAAGAAAATCAAATTTTAGAATTAATGCCTCACGATGTTCTTTTGCCAAGTTCACCAGAGTCTTTGGATGAAAGGGGAGATGATGTTTTTGTAAAGATTTGTAATTTTATAGATGACCTTTTGGTTAGATTTTATGGAGCAAAGCCGTTTTATAATGTTAAAACAAGAGAAGATTTGGTGGGGCAATTGGGAGTGTGTATGGCTCCGCATAATTGTGCAGGAGTGATTTGTAGGTTTATTGGTTTTTCAAATACTCTTGGTTTGTTGGCTTCTCCTTATATGCATGCAGCGATTAGAAGAGATTGTGATGGAGATGAAGCTGCACTTATGTTGTTAGGAGATGTGTTGATTAATTTTTCAAGGGAATTTTTACCAGGACATCGGGGCGGGACACAAGATGCCCCTTTAGTTTTAAATGGAAGAATTGATGCTGGAGAAGTTGATGACCAGATTTTAGATTTGGAATTGGGTTATGAATACCCTTTAGAACTTTATCGTGCGGCTGAACAAGGGAAACATTCTTCAGAGGTGAAAATTTATGATGTGAAATCTGCATTAAGGGAGGGCAAGGACCCTTTTTTGGGAATTGGATTTACCCACGATACCTCTAATTTTAATGAGGGTATTGTTTGTTCTGCATATAAGATTTTACCAACTATGCACGATAAAGTAAAACATCAAATGGAACTTGTTGAAAAAATAAGGGCAGCAGATACAAAAGATACAGCTAGGTTGATTATTGACAGGCATTTTATTAGAGATTTAAAAGGTAACTTGAGGAAATTCTCTATGCAAGGGTTTCGGTGTGTTGCTTGTAATAATATTGTGAGGAGACCACCCTTGAAAGGAATTTGCCCAAAATGTGGGGGGAAATTAATTTTTACAATTAATGAAGGGGGAATTAAAAAATATTTAGAACCTGCTTTGGATTTAGTTACCAAATATGGGCTTTCAACATATATGCAACAAGACCTCCAATTAGTCAAAGAAAATATTGATAGTATTTTTGGAAAAGAATTAGAAAAACAGGGAAAATTAGGAGAATGGATTTAAAACAAATAAAGAATGATAGTGGGAATC
>Ga0208769_1000290_pt1 | contig 25882 bp, 44 predicted proteins | sample AntAceMetag02UKC_FD_184768 | JGI IMG/M metagenome (GOLD analysis project Ga0208769, IMG submission 184768) | Saline lake microbial communities from Ace Lake, Antarctica- Antarctic Ace Lake Metagenome 02UKC (SPAdes) (version 2) | ecosystem: Environmental > Aquatic > Non-marine Saline and Alkaline...
CGAGTCTTCTAAACCAATCGTTCCGCTTCCTACTGGGGGTGCTGCTCAAGACCCACTCCAACCTGCGTTCACTAGTCCGGGTCTTTATGATATCGAGAGTACATTACGAGCTGGTACTGCTGATGGAGAGAAACTGCGTCTTCAAAGAGAAGCGGTTAAAACCAAGTTTCCTTCTTGGGTGACAGAATCTCCGCTTGAAATGGCTGCTCGTAAATTAATAGAAACTCATCCAGATACGGTAGCGTCTCGTGTAGCTCGTGACGTAATGGATACGAAGCAAGAGTATGTCACAGAGGCGGCAAAAGTATTGATTACGAGTCCGATGGGGAAGTTTCTCAACTTAATGACACAAATAGTTGCACCAAATACTGAGTTTAGCAAACATCATTTAGCACTTCAAGAGGCTTCTCGTAAGGGGATGCTTGAAGAAAACAAGAAACCAATATTTTCTGATGCGCTTGGTATCTTAGCGTTGGGTCCACCGGGAGTGTGGCAGACTCCAATAGGTCCATTTATGCTTCCAATATTGGAGGCTGCGGGGCAAGCAATGGATGCTGCGGCTGGTGTAAAGGGTGCGCTTTCTCCTATAGATGTAATGCTTGCAACTGCAATGGGTACGATTCTTAAACTTAAAGGATTTCTTCCTCCGTCTATTGCTAAAAAATTACTGCAAGGTCGTGGTGGGGCTATAGAAAGGGTGGCCAAATCTCTTATTCCAACAGGCTTAATGGCTGGTGAGATGGGGGCTATAGGACCAACAATCAATAGCGTTTCCGCTCTTGCTGATGGCGATATTGAAGGATTCAAAGATGCGTGGAGAAAATATCCAGAAGAAACTGCTAACTTATTCGCAGTGTTTGGTGTCCTTCAAATACTTCCGCTTGCTCAGGCTAGAATGTCTGGTTCGGCTGAAACTCGTCTTAGAAGATTTGGGTTGAGCAAACTAGAAGCCAATGAGTGGGCAAATAACATTACCTTTAATCCGCGAAGTGCTAGTGCCTTGGGGATTAGATTAACCGAAAGATTTGCCGGACTTAGAACAGATGCAGAGTTAAAGAATGTGGCAGATAATGTTATCTCGATGGTGCGAGACCCCGGCTATGCTGATGTAATCCGTCGCTTTCATACAGGGAAAGAATCCGAAGTTGTTCCCTTAGAAAGACGCGAACCATCCAGATTAATCGACCTTGATTTACAACCAGACATAAAGGCCGCAACGGTTAGCGCCGTTGGGACGCTCTCTGAGCCAGAAGCGCAGAAGTATGCCGGAGTGAATAATAAGGGCGAGCCCTTAGTTACCGATGTTAAGGATGGCGTCATAAGAGTTTCGTCTAGCCAAGGCAGGGATGTAAGAGAAAGAACATTTGGCAGGAGAACTACGCAGACTTCTTTTGATGGGATACGTCCAGCCACAATTGACGAGATTAGAAATCTTTCTATAGATGCTGGCGTGGAAGTTGTTATTACAGCCGGAACCGAACCCGGACATTTGCAAAAAACATATTCTCATGGTAAAGGTTACAAGGTTGACTTAAGACCAAACAGAAGAATAGACAACCTGATTAAATTATGGGAAAGGTTGCCTGACAGAAAAGGTGAGAGCGGGGAGCCAGAAGAGGGGTATAAAAATCCTCAATCTGGTGCTGAATACTTCAGGGAAGGAAACCATTGGGATGTTACGGTAAAGCCTATACAAGTTGATGTTCCAAGATATATCTATGGCGAGACTGTAGATAAGGATACCTTAACAGCAAGAATTGAATTGTTACCAGAGGTTGAACGGCTCTCTGCTACTCGTCGCAAATTGTTATCTGATGCTATCGCCAATAATGATGGTGGTATGGAAACGCTTACGCCAAAGAGGTTGGCGGAAATGGTAAGGGCTGTCAAGATTTCAAGGCCACTCAAAAGTGCCGAGGAACTCAGTACAATGGAGGAAAAGGAATTAAACCAATACATTGCTTCTGATTTGTACGGTGGCAAAAGAGATGTCAGACATAAAGATATAAAAAAACTTGGCTTTAAGGTCGAGAGCATGACTGAATTGACGCACGAGCAAAGGTTAAGGTTGGCTGAATATGGAACGGAACAGTTGAAGAAATCTCCGCTCAAGGTGGACAAGGTTGCTGAATCTAAGGTAGATAAAAGTCTTGTCAACTCCTTGAGTGAGGCTGTAGGAGCAGTTAAGAGTCTTGACGTTGGGCCTCGTCCACCGGGAATTACGAGTGCAGAGCATGGAATGATTATGAGCTATCTTTCCGAAGGGAAATGGATAAAAAGACTTGACCCAGATGGGTCGATACGAAAAGAATATGTGGATAGAATTGCCTTCCCGATTCCAAAGGACAGTCAATCTATGCTCTGGACTTTAAGGCGTTTCAGGAATGAGATGGCCGGAAGGGTCATGGCTGAGGAACAGGTGCGATCAGAAAAGGGGCGTAGTATGATGCGAAAGGCATTCAATGCTGCAAGGAATATCTCCTCTCGCCGTCTGTATATAGACAAACTCTCTCGTGATATTGGCAAGCCGGAATTGTTTGAGAAAGATGTTGAGAGGTTATATGTTGAGAAGACTAGACGCGCCGAGATGGGTGATTTGATAGAGAATGAGGTTTGGAAAAAAGCTGGGGTTGCTCGTAATCTTGCTGCTTACATGGCTAACAAGCCTAAGTTAGAGAATGCTGTTAAGTATGTTATGGGTGTTGATACCCGAACGCATAATCCTGAACTAAGACAGGCTCGTGTAGATGCGCTGGAGTTTATTTCAAAAGACCAACGTGGTAGTGATATAATCAAGGTGGCTGACGCATATCGCGAGTTGCTTCACGGAGAGTCTGCTGTTAATGTACGGCTCAATGTGGTTAATGAGTTTGGCAGAACTTGGGATAATGTGCGACAGGCTTATAATGAAATCGAGTCTATACCAAAAGAAAATAGAACTTCCACCCAAAAGGAAAAGTTAGCTGGTATAAAAAAGAGATTCTCCGACAGGCTTCCTTGGTATTATGATGAAAAAGAAGGTGTCGGGAAACAAGTAACAATCGAAGAGATGGATAAGGCTTGGAACGTCCGTAAGGCTGGGAATGATAAGGCTGTTCGAAAGTATTTAGGCGAGCAGAAGTGGGGAACAAGGGATTATTATTTTATGTCAACCAAAGGGTTGGATGCTGAAACAATATTGAGATCACGCAATATAACAGAACTTCCGTCTCTTGAGGAAGTCCAGACTAAGACGCCAATTACTCCGAGTGGACGTATTTTACATCGGATTGGTGTACCTGAATTTAACAAAGGGAGTCCGTGGAGCGCAATAGACAGGCATCTGGCTAATCTAAGCGTTCAGGCTTATACGTTGGAGTTATCCAGATATGTAGTCGACACTGTAAATGAAGCCGCCAATAAAGGATACATAGAGAAGTGGACAGCCAGAGAATTAAACAAGGCTGTTAAGTCTGGGCTGGGGCAGATGACTGAGACTCATCCCGGTGCAAAGGCTATTTATGTAGTAACAAGGGCATGGTGGCAAGCGTTTGGTCTGATTCTTCCGAAGATGGCTTGGTACACTGCGCGTAATATTCTATTTCAGGGAGTTCCTTGGGGCGCAATGGCTACCCAGTATCGAACGGCAGACATAGTGAAGGCTCAATTTAAGTTTGTTTCCGATGTTCGTAACCCAGACTCTAATCTTAGACGACACCAAGACGAGAGGTTTAAGGATGTCATCTCGTTGAGGAAGCAATTATTTATGGAGGGTTTCTTACAGCTTCCAGAAAGTGAGCGCACAAAACTTGCCAACGAATATGTGGCTAGGGCTCAGGAGTTTGTAGCTCAAGAGTTTTCTTTCTCTGACAATCATAATCGCCGTTACACTACGCAGACTGGTGACATAATCGTTGAGCGATATGTTGATGATTTTATAATGAGAAAAATTAATCAGGCACAACTAGAAAGTGGTCTGAAATTAAACCTTATGCCAGAAGGACACCGTAGGTATCTGCTTGATCTATTTAATAAGGGAAAATGGGGCGAGGTTGACGAGGCAGGAAAGCCTGTCTTGAATAAGAAAAACTTTAAGAAATTCATGTGGGAGACCACTGAGATGAAGACACTCTTGGCTAACTTTCCGTATCAGGTCAACGAAAGAAGCGCACTGGAACAGAATCCAGACTTTCGCTGGTTCTTCGGTATTCCAGTGTATGCTCGTGGGACCGGGGAGGTTATCTCAGAAACAGCTATCAGACCGCTGTTGAATGTATGGAGTAGGTATCAAGAGGGTGGGTTTAAGCTCAAGGATTTTGATTTCAAGACAGCGCAGAACGCAATGGGAAATGTCACGGCTCACATGATGTCTCGCGCATTGTCCGGACTTGTTCTGGCTACATTGATAGGAGAGCGTGAGGAGTACATCAATAAGTTTAAGAGGGGGTATCGCAGGGTTACGAAGACTGCTTCTCCGTATGGGACGGGGGAGTCAATTCTTGGATACAACCTTCTTGGACCCGGAGCATCAGCGTCGCTCAAGTTATTCGGAGCAGCGGCTGGGGTGGCGAAAGCATTGTATAAGGGGGATGGCGCATCAGTATTGGCAGAGTTTAAGCGGTTGGGAGACCAAGCTCTTTACTTCACGGCTCTCTTGCCAACCATTAAAACCTTCATGGAGGCGATGGGTAACAGGCAAGGGATGAAGAACGTCGATGTTATCGAGTCGTTTGTCAGGAGGGAGATAGTAGGCGGTAGGCACAAGCCACGAACACGCTACGCTGCCTTGATGCACATTGTCTTTGATACTGAACCACCTGACAGGGATAGCGAGTTGTTTAAAATCTACGACAAGCTCAAGAAGCAGTGGTCTAAGTAAAAATCCTTTCTATTATTATCTGTAATATGACAAGGGTGGATAGCGTGATGAAGATTGCGCTGACGGTTGTAAATCCGTTATTCATACTTGTATCCCCAGTTTACTTGCCGTCAGCTCCAGCATATTAACCGTCTCCAAGATTGATATTGAACTCACCCGGCTCAATCCAAGCGGCGGCCTGTCCTTCGACCACGTCCATATCTCAGGGTAATCCTTTGCTATCTTTTCGAGAAGAAGCTCAGGTAGCCTGTCTACATCACTGTGGCATATCCTACACATATAGACCCCATTGCTCAGGTTCCACCTATACTGAAGGATTGAGCGTATGTAGAGCCAATGATGAGCGTCAGTTCCCGGACGGCCACAGAGGATACAGTGTTGATTGAATTGATAACCTACTATTCTGCTCCATACCTTGTCGGCTCGTAGGAAGAGTTTCTTTCTTTCTGGATTCATTAATGTTATTTCCTTTTGTTGTTAGCTTCATCAATTCTCCTCCATCCGTTATCTTGAACTCGATACCTCTGTCCGTCAACCATTGCTGCTATATTCCTGCTGTCTATGTGCGGAAGGTACATGCGCTGGTTTATGTAGTTGCGGTAGCCATTCTCTCTTTTCCATTTTGGATTGTCTGTCATTTTATCTCCTTTTGTTTTTGCCTTACCCTCTCCCACCAGATCAACGCACCCCACGCACAAAGCATGAGGGGTATGCCGGCTAACAGAAAGGGCATGATTTCAGGGAAGGTCATTTTGTTTTCAATGCTTCCTCGGCGATATATACCGCCCCGTCGTCGTATGAATTTTCTTTTATCTCCGTCAATGCCTTTTCGAGTCTGGCGATACGTTGATCTCGTATCTTAAACGACGCTTCCGTGATTGGAATTACACCGCAATTCGTGCAAACAGGAGTCATGGTCATTTCTTTTTTACATTTATGGCATTTCACCCCCTTACTCCCTTCCGTCGTCGCCTTGATGCGACCCAGCGCGGTTTGGGCGATATGTTCAATACTGTTTTCGTAACGGACATCCTCGCCTTCCGGCCATACTTGGATAATTTTCCACAACGCCTTTACGAGCGTGGCAATATGGCGTGACTTTTCGTTAATAATCTCATCTGCAATTTGTTCAGCGTCATTCATTCTTTACCCCCTTTCCGTCACCGCCTTGATGCCGTGTTCGGGGTCGTCAGCACATATAGACTTGTTCAGTTTGCATTCCATTTTCACGGCATCTATACGCCAACTGTCAATCTCATCCACCGTCCATGTCGTCCCCGGATCTGGCACTTCGCCGCCCCATTCAAATTCATCCAGTTCATACGTTTCGCTGAATCCTGCCCGATACGCCCTCAACTTATCACGAGCCATTTCAACATTAACAATCTCAGAGTTAATTCTTCCGATAAGTATTACTCGATACCATCCCGCCTTTGTCGGTAACCTTGTTGTCCAGCTCATTTCCCCTTCCTTTCCATAACCGCCTTGATTAACCTGTTCGCCTTTTTCATCCATCGCTTCTGCCATTCTTTCTGTGCCGGATGTTCAGCCTTGTAAATCTCAATGGTGTTTTTACACCCGTCAATTAACTCGATGGCCTCTCGGAACATTTCAGGACTTGGGACAGCGCCGTATGCCCGTAAACATCTTGCACAATAAAGTATCGTTCCAACAGCGTGTCCGCATTTAGGGCAGGATTGTGTTCCCGCCTTTGTCGGTTGCTTGCTCATGTTTTAATCCTCCCATCCCAATCTGTGCCGCCACCCCTCTGTGCCGTAGAAATCTACATCAGAGGCTTCTTCAACTAACGCTTCTATTGCGGAAACATATTTTAAAAACTCTGTAATCTCGTATTTGGTTGTGAAATTTACCTCAATTTTGCCGCGTATTATATTAAGTTCTTTTTCGGTTTTCATCTAGTTACCCACCTTTCTTTGTCTGATACGGTTCAATTCTCCACACGGCTTGCACGGCGGCTATGGGCAGGCTAAAGTTGCTGGCACATTGCTTGGCGGTATCCGGCGAACACATAAGGGAATCCCATAACCTATGCCGTGCATCAGGATGTCCGCAAAACCCACACTGGCCACGCGGCGGAAACCATTTGCCAAGTTGCGGATATTCGCTCATTTCACCCACCTTTCGCCCCGCCGCTTGGACGGGGTTTATTTCTCGATAATTAAACCTAACGATTTTAGGACGGCTTCGGTTTGTGTGATTTTTATCTTTGCACCGCGAAGGTATGCACCGAGAAGGTCTGCACCGAGAAGGTCTGCATCGCCAAGGTATGCACCGCGAAGGTCTGCATCGCCAAGGTCTGCACCGCCAAGGTCTGCACCGCGAAGGTCTGCACCGCCAAGGTCTGCACCGCCAAGGTATGCACCGCCAAGGTATGCACCGCCAAGGTATGCACCGCCAAGGTATGCACCGCGAAGGTATGCACCGCGAAGGTCTGCACCGCGAAGGTCTGCACCGCCAAGGTATGCACCGCGAAGGTCTGCACCGCGAAGGTATGCATCGCCAAGGTATGCACCGCGAAGGTCTGCATCGCCAAGGTCTGCACCGCCAAGGTCTGCACCGCGAAGGTCTGCATCGCGATTATCTTCCAGAAACGATCTTAAGTCTTTTGCTTCGCCTTCGATGATAATTTCTTTTGTTATTTTATGTCTGATTTTGATCTTCATTTCTTATCTCCTTTATTTACTTTTATCCAGTTTTCCCCGACACGGTTGTGCAGGGAGTTGCGCCAGTTGATTCTTTGAATGGATTATCAATATTAGGTGATATCGGTTGCAGTGGAGAGTTGAACGATAATTGACTCCACCACATCCGTCCGGTGAATAGCATCTTAAATCGTTCTCGCAAAGTTAATCCCCAACAAGATATTACTAATCCGTCCGGCGCCTTATATACTGGTAATGGTAAATACCCCGGTTGGTCTTTTGCATAAACACGATTCTGTTGTGTAAATGATATTGGTTTCATTATCCTTCTCCCTTATTCACCAGCCACCGCCAGCGTTTTGCGATTTTGAGGGTCATTTTGTTTTAGTCCTTTTGTTTTCCAAATCCAATAAACATTGTAAAAAACGGCACCATTAAACAGAGCCGCAACATGAAGCCTTCGCAATCCCATCCGAACCCGATGGCTATTTGCGGTGCATAATAAATCTCGAATCGTTCATATTCGCCCATGTTATTTCCCCTTTCCTTTCTGCTTATTCTTCATTTGTATCCTATCAATTTCTGCGGCAATCAACGCCCCTGCTTTTACCAGATTCCTAATCGGGTTGTCGCTTGGCTTCCACCGATTAAGCGACAATTCAGGCGGAAATTTTACAGGAACACCCGCACGGCAAGGGTCAATTACTTGTTCGGCGTAACAAATTGCAACTCGTATTAATTCTGCACGCCTATGTTGACGGTCGTGCTCCGGAGTCCATCCCTCAACATGAATTTGCCGGGTGCGTTCTATGCTTATTAATTTGAGTCCATTCATCATCTCCCCTTCCCTTTCTGCTTATTCTCCAACCTTTTTCCCCACAGCTTGTCTGGCGACCATGCCTTACGGACATTCTCGACTAAATTATCTACCCTTTTTTGCTCATTCTCCATACGCACGAATCGGCGGGAGGCGCGAGCTAGAGCTTGCCATGTTTGACTTGAATAATTTGTGCTTACGATACCCGGAAAGCAATTATAGGCTATATCTTTAGGTGTCAACTTTTTCATTTTACCCCCTTCCAGTTGCGGATAAAAATGCAAGTCCTCGCCCTTGTTACATCAGTATTGTTTCTACAGTATTCCTTGTAATCATCCGCCAACTCCCCCAGCATCTTCCGTTTGCTTTCCTCGAATGACGGATACACCTTTCCCCCATGCTCTCCGTGATGTGGCTCCTTCGCCCTGTCAGATCGCTCAAGCGCCTCGGCGCGGTGGTAGCGGTCATGTTCGGAACTGTTTACTGCAACCATTGTTGGCATCTTATCTCTCCTTTGTAATCTTTCTCCATCCGTTATCTTGAACGCGATACCTCTGTCCGTCAACCATTGTTGCTATACCTCTGCTGTCTATGTGCGGAAGGTACATACGTTGGTTCATGTAGTTGCGATAACCTCGTTCTCTTTGCCATTTAGGATTGTCTGTCATTATATCCTCCATATCTCTATGATTGTTTCTTCTGGTTCGTCCCTACTCCCAGTTGGGAATTATATTAGAAACTGTTTTTTTTATTTCTTTATATCTAGCTTGGTCAATTAAAATTACCCTTTCCTTTGGATAATACTTTGCCATTCGTTTCAGTTTTGTTTTACTCCTGGCATCCATCCACCCCTTAACTTCATGGTATTCTATGGAATCATCCATATTAATAACCTCAAAGTCTGGTAGAAAAGAACGTACACCTCTTTTTATTTTCTCAAACCAAAATGTTTGAGGTTCATATCGCCACCCCTTGATTTTAGAATGAAATATCAAAAAGTTTAAATACCTAGCATAGTTAGCTTCCCACGAAGACCTTACGAAGATTCCTATATCTTTCCTGAAACCACGTTTACACCTACTATAGATATTTTGCACCTTTCTTGTTGATGCTTCTGCTGACACCCTATCAGAAATAGATTGTCTGTATTTCTTTGAGTTGAAACAAGAAGATGGGTCTTTCCATAAGTCTTTTATTCTTCCAGAATGATTCTTTTTCATTGCTTCAGAATGATGATTACCGAGCATACCCCTTGGATGCGGATTGTTTTTTAGCCACTCTTTAACATATTTACTTTTTTGCAAAGAATCTTCTGGATGTTCAATCGCTCTTTTCTTTTGGACGCAAGAACACTTGTCTCTCATTTCTTGAGTAAACTGACGACCCTGTACTTTAAGCCCCATTCTTTCGGCACGAAGCACAACAGCTAAATGACTTCTACTTAACTTATCTGCCATAGCGTCTAGGTCCACATACATATTCGGAGTTTCTCCATAGGCCATCCTTATTATTTCATCCTCTTCTTTAGCCCATCGTCTATGATGAATAATTATTCCATGTTTTTTGAAGAATTTCCACAAAGTATCGTGGACTATACCAAATTTCTCCGCAACCATTTTAATATTTTTACACTCAAGATATTCTTTTTCTAACTTCTCTTGTATTGTCAGGAGAAATTTATCAGCTTGTCCATGTAAAAATATTTTACTTTCTGTCATTTTGGATTGTCCCGCAGAAGCAATCTGCCGCAAGGCTTGCTTCCTGTACTTTTCCGGGAGATCATTTAGATTAACCCTCATCTCAGTTTACTCGCTGAACACGCCACCCCAAAATCCCATCTTTATCACCCTTAGTAACAACGAACTGGGCTTCGCCTTTCTTGTTCTGCCTGTTGACTGCCATATAGACGGCAGCGTAGGTCTTGGCCGTGTCTGGTATCCAGAAGGACATGCCCACCTTCTCCAAGGCTTCCCAAGGATAGACTGGTGGTCTGCCAAGTCTGGGTTTGTCGGTTATGATTTCGCTTGTCGGTTCTATTCTTATTTCAGCCATTAGTGTGCTCCTTTTTTATAAACTTCAGGCTTAAAACACCTCTGTATACCCCCCTTGATTCTACGAAAGTGTTCAGCGTGAATCCATTATACAATGGAGCATATTTTTTTAACATTGCTATAATACTATCCATTGTATCATGAAGGCCATTAAATGTGTTCGCAGTAACCTCAACCACCGTGCAATCTGAGCACTTGCCTTCCAAGGTATCCAACCGTTCCTCTGCTTCTTTTAATCGCTGTTCACATCCAAACATTTGGTTTACTCCTTCTGTTTATTTTTAATATCTTACTACCTTTAGAACTATTACAATGAGTACACGCTGGCCTTAGATTGGCAGGATAATGAGAACCATTTTTTTCTAGTGGAATAAAATGGTCTGTTGCCTCGGCTTCGTTGCCGCACATCCAGCACCTATTACCCCACATCTCCCACCGCCATTTAATATGTTGCTCGTTAGTATAATTCCAACCAGAAGCATTATAAAGTTTAGCACGACGACGCTCAACGTAAACGCGACTTAACCTTAACACTTTGTCTGGATTTTTTTTTCTCCAATCGCGTGTATTAGCATGACTTTTTCCTGGATTTTTTAACCTCCATTCTCTAGCTCGTTCTCGATTGGGCTTGGGATTATTTTTATAAGAAACATGTTTTTTCTCTAGGAATAATTTTTTATGTTTCTGGTAATAATTCTTCCACCACAAAGACAAATGTTCTTTATGTTTTCTTCTATATTCCTTACAATAATTGTAATAATACTTTTTGTTTTTTTTGTATCGTTCTCTCCTTTTTTCGGGATGAGCTTTATTATACAACCGCATTTGTTCTAGAAAGAAACTACTATTCCCAGCATATCTTTCATGTTGTTTCTTGCTTCGACAACATTTGCATTGAGAGCGGAAACCATCTTCACTTTTTACTCTTTTAGAAAAGTTCTCGATTGGCTTAAGCACTCCGCAAGTAGAACACTTCTTTGTTGTAATTGCCGCAATCATAATCTATTAAACACAATCTCCACTTTTTCTACGATGGTCTGGGTCTGTAGCTACACTATCAACTTCTGCCATCTCTGGTTTATCCCTTACTGCTTGGGCAAAAGAATCCCACCAAGGGCAGTAATTGTTAGAAGCATATTTGCAGTAGCATCTCGCCCTCTCGCCCACCTTGAACTCACGGCAACGCTTCGGCTGTGCTTCACGGACAAAATCACCGCCAACTTCTTCCATCAGTTTCTCGGCTTCTTCACGAGTCTTTATCTTTGCCTTGATAGCGTTCTTCCTTCCATGCTTCATAATAGCGAATTCTGACATCCAGCGTTCACCATCAGAGCAGATAGGAGGAATCTTATCCAAGTCCTTAGCCTCTTGATGCAACTTGACACGCTCAAGGATATACTCTTCGGCAACCTTATCATCCCATATATCAACCGGAAGCGTTACAACTTCCATCTCGAACTTATCGCCTATGCTTGGAACCCAATCCCTGAACATGGCACATATTTCAAGACGCTTGATAGAAGCTCCGGTCTGTGCCATCTCCTTGTCGTGACGCATGAGCCACAGCCCTACGTTGAGCTGTCTCTCCCACTCAGGCTTGACTCCATCCACCGTAGCCCATACACTCGTGAACTTGTAGTCAGACAGCACGTCACCTTTCAGCAGGTAGTCAACCTTCGCTGACACCTTCCAGCCATTGACATCAACAAAGGCATCTTGTTCTACATGCTCTGCACCCTTGTCAGCAAACTTCTCAGGAATCATGTGAGCCAGAGTTCCATACAGGGCGTTGAGCATATCCGATGCGTCAACTACAATGGAGTCTGAATATTTCTTCTTGAGCCAGAACTGGAGAGGACTGTCTATGAGTGTCGTGCAACTGATGTCGGACTTGGGGTTGTGAGAGCCAAGTTGCCATTCAATTGCTCGAACCAACGGGGCGGGTAGATTATATTTATTCGTTACGCGCATTTGTTTTTCTCCTTTGTGTTATCCCGAAATGACCACCTCGGCTACTCCTACGAGAAAGCCTATATCGGGCTTTTATCACCAAGGTGGAACCTTTCGAGCTGTCGTTTAGAACGGTGAATCGCTATCGTCTCCCTTCGCATGGGTACTAGCTGTCTCGGCAACATATCCGTTGTCAACATTATCGAACTTGACACCGGAGCGTTGCTCTTCCAGCTTGGTTACTTGAACCCCGTTGAGGTAGAGATTGACTCCACCCCCAAAGCCGGGGTACTCATTAACTGCGTAACCAATCCTCATCTCCGAACCAGAGCCGGGAAACATCCCGCTTGGCAGTGGTTGGTTGTGCGAGTCAACAATCTTGACTGGTTTGTATGATGCGAACCTGACGTATAGATTGCCTGACTCAGAGTCTATCTTCCACGGCCAACCCTTCTCATAGCTCGTGAGCGCCTTAACTTCCTTCACCCATGCCTTTACCTTGGGGTCATCGGGACTCATTGATAGCGTCACGTTGTACTTAGGGCTGTCGGTTTCTTTGAATGGAGGCTGTGGCTTGTCGAGCCAGCAGTAGACCGCTTCACCAAGCGGTGATACGCCATTACCTACTATCTTGTTTTTACTTTTTGCCATTCGTCTTCTCCTTTTCTTGTTGCGTTCTTAACCATGCGTTATGTCTATACCTCTTTCCTGCGTTATGCCTTATACTCCTCCTTCCTATTTTTCCGTTTTCCGTGTGTAATAATGAACACTAACGCTTTGGTTTGCTATAAATGTTTCTCCGCAATCACAATCAATCTCAACCTCTTCCTCGCTTGCAATGTCCGAAAAGAATTCATACGATTCGGTATGTTTATAGCCACAATACGGACAGACTACCTCCTCTGTATATTCATGGTCTATCTCGTTCACTTTATCTCCTTCCCGCAGGTTGGGCATTTTGTTACCTTAAGTATCCAGTCGGGGCAGGTTGTGCAATCACGACCTATGCAAGCAAGTGGAACATACCCGTTGTCTGAAAGTTTAACACAATTACTGGCTCGATGTTCAGGCTCAGAAATTGGTTTGGATAGTTCCTTTTGTATCCTTCTATGTATTTCCCAGAAGGCACTCAGGTCAGAGTTAAACGGTCTGTTCATACGATGCAACGCCCCTGCCCCATTGTTTCGCATAGGTGGCATGGGATTGCTTACCAGAATCAAATCTTTGTCACCATATTCCTTCACTGCTTGCAGGTAAACAGGCCACTCGTCTGCCTCGAAGTTCGTTATGCCTGTCCCGCCATCTGACCAATGGTGATTGACTATTTGATTTATATTCTTGCCCTCAGGTTTAGGCAATGGCAGATCGTTAAGTCCAAACCAATACTTTTCGAAGCAAGTAGGGGGAAGTTTAGGAGGAAGCTCTACCTTCTCCACCTTTGTCAAGATAAACCGCCGCTTGCCGATTAAGTCTTTACAGATAGGACACCGGTTACAAATTTCTCGCCAACCATTCGTGCCTTCGCATTCGTAAATTTTATCTCCAACTTTTACAATCATTGGTTTTTCGCTTGCTCTCCACTCATTTTTCGCCAACCATTCCTTCGTTGGCTTTATAATTTGACGGAGGATGGGATATTCGTGGGAAGAACAATACATTGCTACATAAACATATCCACACGAAGAACAGTAGATATCCTTTGGCTCAATACCTCTGTATTCTATTATCTCATACCATTTACCATCACGATCTTGAATCTCGTCCGGCACTTCAATTTCCAGCCCGATACCCAGCTTGTTAATGTTTTCGTTTGTGAGTTTCATTTCTGTTTCTCCTTTTTCTTTTCTTACTCATCTGTTAATACTCTACCGTTAATTCTACATTATGTCAACCATAAATCTTTAATTACTTTGACAAATATGAATTCATATATCTCACTTACCTTCAGGGAATTGCCGATACCATTCCTTATCATTCTCAAACAACTTGCGTTCAGTGTGTGCGTCCTCTGTTTCAAACACCTGCCTTCTTCTGACAAACCTTGTTTCAACTGTACCTATTGGCCCTATCCTATGCTTCAATACTTCTATACGCATCCTCCAATCTGGGTCTTCAAAGAAAACTTGGTAGTCAACATTGGGTTCTTTGAATATTGTAATGACACCATCAGCGTCCTGTTCAAGAGCCCCGCTATCACGCAACGCTTCGGCTGTCGGAGGCGGTGGGGTCTTGTCTTGCAATTTTAATCCAGCTCTTGATAGTTGGCTGATGAGTATGGTGGAAACATTAAGACGCTTAGTCATGTCCTTCATGGTTGCCGACCACTCCATTACCTGTTCGTTACGGCTCATGCCGTGGTGCTTGCGACTTGTTCTCACCATCTGGATATAGTCAAGCACGACAAACTTTGCCTTGTGTTTCTGGATAGTGTAGGACAGCCAAGACGTTATCTCCTCCATCGTCATTCGGTTGTCGTTGATATAAAGCGGAGCTGTGAGTAGCTTGCTGTATGCCTCACGCAACCTGTTATACTGTCCATCACTAAACTTGCCTTCCCTGAAAGCGTATGCACTACACCCTGCCATCGTAGCCGCCATCATATCCCTGATTAGCTTGTGGCTCATCTCCATAGATACAAAGGCGCACGGGACGTTCAATCCTACAGCTTTGTGTACCAGCTCGTTCATGCAGAACGTAGTCTTGCCATCACTCGGCCTTCCAGCAACCATGTACAGGTTTGTGGGTACATACGCACCCAAGATTCCATTCAACGGCTTATAGAAAGATGGCAACCCCGGCACGATACCCTTCAGCCTTGCGTCTTCAAACTCATTCAAGCTCTGGTCATGCAGTTCCTTTGGGTCAGCGCCCACTGGCATCTCCACCTGTGCCATGATACTTGACATGGCATTTGCCGTTACCTCTGAAGACGCAAGCCCCTGTGATACCTCATAACGCATATTAGACAAGCACTCATTCAGATTACGGAGCCTGTGCTTCTCAACTACAACGTCAACATAATACTCAGCATGTGTCTCTGCTGGTATAACGTCAAGTAATGAGGTGCAAATTCCAGCGCCGCCAGCTTTTATTAGATTATTTTTCTCGGCCAATCGTGTCTCGACAGTAATGGTATCTATCGGCAACCCCTTGGCAACCATTGTCTTTATGGTATTATAGATTATCTGATGTGCGCTAAGCGTCATCATCTCTGATTCAAACCGCTTGGCTTGTAATAGGAACACCACCCTGTCAGGGTCTAGGAGTAACGCGCCCAAGACAGCACGCTCTGCGTCGTGGTCAAACATAGTTACTTCCATCATTCTCCTTTTGGTAACGGTAATAATTTCTGAGCTTGGTCGAGCGTGTTTTGAATCTGCTGGGGAGAAAAGAATTTTAAGCACATCTCCCTGAGCAGTTGAAACCTGTTTTTTATTTCCACTAAAGCAACCTTGTTGGCGGGAGTTGCGTGGACAACGGAATATTGTTTTCTTCGATCAGAATCCCAGTTATCCAATTTTTCCTCCTCCAGTTTTCCCACCGTAATACGGGGAAGATTTTGTTCCCGATAAACGTCCTCTCCCTTCCCGTTCACGCCGACCTCGTATTCCTCCCAAGTGAAACTTATCCCCTCCCCACTTTCGCGGTTATAAAAATAGGTCTTAGCAATGCAGATTAAAAAGACTGGCGACCACTTAATCCCGACCAATCCTTTCAGGTGATCAAATATCGCAACCTTGAGCTTAGAGATGTCATCGTTATGGATTTCTTCCTCTGGTTGTTCCGTGACAGCCATAAAAGAGACCCCTTCGCCCCTTCGTCCCTCACACATATAAACAGAGATTGGGATGATCAGTCCACCTTCATCGTACTGCCAAGTTTTGATTTTTTTCTGTCCGTGCTTTCTTCTCATGTCAATCTCCTTTCTTAAACATTTGTCTCAGTAAACATACTATTCTTACAAAAAAAACATTCCTTATGACTGTTTGGATGCCACCTTCCACATGTCTTGCATGTCCAACCGCTGTCTTCTACTTCATCCTCTCCTTCAGGCATCCTATCGAACGCTTCTAAGGCATGGTCGAATATATCGCTCATACTTTTTCTCCTTTCTTTTCGAAAAGACCATCAACGTGGTCCGAATACTTCATTTGTTTTTGGAACCTTACTTTCCCATATACCAAACCGTGAGGCAAAGCTGTGAACACTTACATACATAGCCTCTGTCTCTGCAAGGTATGCCTCAAACGCTGGCTTGACCTTATGCCACCCAAACATATCAACCAACTTTTTCATTGCCTTGAGCTGGTGTATCGGTAGCTCACCACCACACTTCTCTTTCCATATAGAGAACACAGCCTTGTTCCAACCCTTGTTGTTCATGTCATCTATGGGAAGGGGGACGGCGGAACTTGGGGGTTGGGTCTTTTCTTTTTCTAATTCCGGATTGCTTTTAATAGAAGCGTCTGTATTCTTATTTATATCCTTTGTTATACCCTTTGATATAGGGGTGTGTTGCTCTTTATCTAAAGCATTGGTAGTCAATCCGCTTGTATCAATCTGAGACTCTCCTTCTGGTACACCATTTGTCATGGCAGACCCGACATCTATGTCGTGGCAGACCTGTCTAGGTATGGCGGTTATTTTAGACAGGTCTATTTCTAAGAATCTAACCCTGCCGTCAAACTTCTTTGTTTTTACAAGTCCACGCTTCTTAAGGTTGGATAGCGCCCTCTCGATATGTCTGCTTGACATTCCAAAGAACAATGCGAAGTATTGATTAGAAGCAAAGCACCCCTTCTCGCTTTTAGACAGGCTGTCTATCTCTGCGAGTAAACACTTCTCCAACATGCTCAGTCCTGATAACCATACATCTTTTGGAATCCATATCCCCTTAAATGCTCTAAACTGTTCTGTTGTATTCATTTTCTTCCTCATATTGACTTGACCTTTAAATAAAAAGAACCCCGGTTAAGTGCGTACCGTGAACGAAAGCCTAAAGGTGGGCTGATCGCTCCGCAACATAACCGGGGTCTATTATTCTAATTCTTTCATTCACGGTAGATATATGTTCTCATATACCTACTTAGAAGTCAAACATAATTATTTTATTATTTACAGTTCTTAACTATCTTCGGTGTCTTGTAGAATTCACATATCCATATCTTCTTTTCCTCTCCGAATGGATTATATGTATCATACTCACCAAGACATTCAAACTCACTCTTTACATCCTTAAAGTCGCAGTCCTTCATTGGGCAACCGATACCTTTGCAACTCTTGGGTCGCTTCTTTAGAACCTTGCCCCTACTTGTTATTATTGTCATAGCTTTTCCTTTCGCTAATATGAATTCATATTTCAAAATGGAGCCGACCCTTGGATTCGAACCAAGAACTGCTACCTTACAAGGGTAGAACTCTTCCATTTGAGTTAGGTCGGCTTGGCTCCGTGAGCAGGATTTGAACCTGCAACATTCGCCTTAACAGGGCGACGCTCTACCAGTTGAGCTATCACGGATTAAAGGACGGCGTACTCACGGTAAAATATCAGCTCGTTGGGAAAGCAATTAACCAACAGCTTGAAAAACCCGCACAGCACGCCGTCCTGTTTGTTCTACTTCATACTAATTGCCCGATTATACGGGCATCAATCTTTATTAGTTGGCCTTCTGTTGTTTCGCAAACCACGGATTCATATTTCCACTGCCCACGTGTACTTCCAGTTGTATCGCGTGCGCCCACGATGGATTTAATTGTGACAATTTCACCTGCCGTGTATTTGTTGTCTTTAAATTTACCGTGCCGTCTTACTTTTTTCTGTCTAGATAGAGCATCTGTTAAGTCTTTGCCCCATAAAATTGCGTCATTAAATTCTGAGAATAATTGATACCGTTTCATTTTTTCACCTTTAGTTGTTTGTTTTCTTGTTTGTTTGTTTTTTTTCTGCACGTTGCCCTATTCCATTATTTTACCTCCCCTCTTTCCTATTCGTCTAATACCTTACCAAGTTCTTCCTTGAAATGCAAGTAGGAAACCCTCTTGCACTCAACGCAAGTAAGAAGTTTAAAACGAAAACCACTATGAACAAAAATGTAATCTGGATGCTCTACCTTGTCGCACAGGCAGACGCTATCTAAAAACATGTGGACTTTATCCGTCTTGGGCTCACGCTTTACGGTGTACATATTTTATTCTCCAATCACAATCAGCAGGGTCATTGTTAACGCCAACAGTATGCGCCCCGTTACGGTCATTGCACAGTACAGTTGTTTATCATTTGCTATCAATGGTGTCTTCATTTTATATTCTCTATTGTTGTTAATCAGCACAGTCGCCATTCGACATTATTTCGAGTGCCTGTTGCAGGGTGAGGCGCGGTAGCATGATAACAGTTGCTCTCAAGTTATCAAAGAATCTGTTATTACCCATCCGGCCCGACTCCTTCTTATAGCCTAGACGATTACTGCGTGGTCTACCAATCTTTTTCTTTGTTTGATATATTACTGCATGTTTCTTCTTCATCTTTACCATCCTCCAACACGTTTTGCCTTATGCAATATATTTTTAGTACACGCTGACCCATGAAACTTGTACGCAATTCTTATATTCGGATTCAACCAACACTCACGACAGTCAATGCACTTCCCCTTGCATACATGATGCCTCTCTGGTGGCTTGCCAGTGTATACCATTGACCCTCCGTATGGTGCAGGGTCGTTGATTCGTGGCGTGGAAAACCTGACCGTCAAGTTCTTGAGTCTATGTCCGTACAGTATTTCATCATATGCTCTCCTGTTTTGTGTCGGCAACCAGAACCAAGTCTTCGGATTATGTCTTGCAACATACAGTATTGAAGTAGCGAACGCTTGATTTGGTATGTCTCCGCTTGCAAAGAACCTGAAGTATCCCCTGTCCTTTCGTGGTATAGAGCTAATAGCACGCAATAATGTGTCTGCAATGGTCCTCCAATTATAAGCCATTATATACTTAAAGTTTGCCTTAAGTATTCTGGCTGAATTCGGCAGTCTAAAATTACTACTCCAAGCATAACAGAAATTACAGATTGCCTTCGGGTCTTTCATTCGCTCTTGTACCCCCGGACACGACAGTCGTGCCGGAAGGTTGAGCGTGTAACAACTACACTTGACGTTCCAAGTGAGCGTTAAATCTCCGTGTATTATTGGTTTTCTCATCTTGTTTCTCCTTTTCATTCCTTATTAGCTTGGTATGCCTTCATTTTTCACCCTCCTCTTTTGTTGCCAGCCACAACTCGTAGTCACTCTTGTCCAACTCATAACTTTCACACGGCAGGTCTTCGAGATAGGTGGCCTCTATCCTGACGCTTATAAACCTACCAAGAGCCTTCCACATTGCGTGGGTGATGCGGTCTGTAAACTCTTCTTCGCTTTCACCACCGCTCAGACTTCCGTTGCCAGTAAAACTAAAATACTGGAAGTCTTCTCGCCACATATCAACACGCTCACCGTCACACCCCCACTCTTCGATGCAAACACCAAGACATGTGGTATGTTCCTTCTTGCTGACATCATCCACTGCTATGTTCATCTGATAATATCTACTCACGATAATTCCTCCTTTTTTATCCTCTTATGCGCGACATTTCGTCAACGTCTTGCGCCTGAACATCCATCTCGAAGCTCAAGTCTTGCGCCTTATCCAGTATTTCCATCACCGCCTCTATAACCGTTGCCTCAATGTTGGTAGTCTTAGGATTAAGACGCAGTTTATTAAGCGTATCTTTTATGAACTTTAGGTTTGTCATTATTCTCCTTTGTTATTTGTTAACCTTAAACCAAGCTCCGAACCGTTGCTCGAAGTAATTACGTTTGGATTCAAGGTCGTGAATTTCCGCCTTCTTCTGTTCGATGCTTTGGTTAATCTTCGCAATGACCTCAGCTTTTTCAATCATTACATCGTCATTGCAAGGAGCAATTTCAACGTCTTTGGAATCCTTGTTGAGCGTTTTGAACTTGAGTTCGGTCGAATAATCACTTGATATATAACAGATTGTTACGCTTGGTCTCGCTACGAATTCATCGAAGGCTACGATAACACCATGACTCGTGCTGTATGTGTCACCATAGTCTTTCGTCAAGACCTTAACTCTGTCGCCAACTTTATATGAGTCAACCCGCTTGGCTGTCCGCAAGTCAACTTCAAGTTTCAATCCGTTAATCTCAACGATTCTTTTATCTTTGTTGTCCATTTCCAGTTCTCCTTTGCTAATTATTTGCTAATTATTTACTAATATGAATTCATATTTGCCGTCATGCCATCTTCACCTCTTTAATTTTTAACCAACCTGTACTCTGCCACATGGCAAGGTTCGTCGAATTGGTTCATTACTTTTACCATGTTGGTATCAATCGTAAGGTTATACGGCTGTCTCTTCAAGTCATAAATGACAGACGATAACCTATACACACCCAGCCCATTCCAACTTTCCAGTGGCGTAATAGTATTTCGAGCCTCAAGCCAAGTCTTCACTCGGTCTGCTTGTTTCATTTTATTTCCTCCAACTTTTTCACCCTCTTTTGCATCCACGCCTCTATTTTATCGGTTAGAGCCGCACGAGCCGCACTATACGCCGCACGAGCCGCACTAGCCGCACTATCCGCCGCACTATCCGCCGCACTAGCCGCACTATCCGCCGCACTATCCGCCGCACTAGCCGCCGCACTATCCGCCGCACTATACGCCGCACTATACGCCGCACGAGCCGCACTAGCCGCACTATACGCCGCACTATACGCCGCACGAGCCGTTCCTTCGTTGGGATTTTTCATCCATTGTTTTGCGGCATCAATCGCTAATCTGGGGCGTTTATCTTCTGGATACATTTTCTCAAAGTTATCAAGGCATAACTCGGCGGCGTAAACAGATAACGCTACGCTGTCTTTCTTCTGCCATTTCCACGCCCTAACAACTCGCATATCCGACCATACTTCTTTGTCTGTTTGGCTATTGTTTTCCCCCTTGACCTCAACCTTTGCGAGTATTTCACCCTTCACAAAACCAAATGCTTGATTGATTTTCTTTGAGCAATGGAAGCCAGCATTGCACATTTCTAAAATGCTGTCATAATGCTTCCACTCGCCATTTTTCCAGACACAATCACCGTGTTCAGATTTCATACCTTCCCGCAAGAATTTCCATCGTGTTTTCATTTCATCTCCTCTTTGTTATGCTGTTACCAACTGCTGACGTTTCTCCAACGGAACATGATTCGTAATCATTGCCTTGACCTTCTTCTGCTTGCGCTTGCGATTGTCTTCAACTATGCCATCAATGTTACACTTGGCCTCTCGTTCAGCCTCATTGTAATCATAGCATCCACCATAGGTGTCTAGCATTTCACCATCCTTGTTTTCTATGATAGAAATATAAACCTCTCCTTTAATATACTTGTCGTAGACATCTACTTCTCCAATCAATTCCTTTTCCGCTTGTTTCAGCTTGGCTTTCGTTACCCGCTTGATGGCGTAGAGGTTCTTGATTCTTTCATTGGTGGTGTATATGAACCCAACCTGACCGCTATCCCACTGACATGAAAACGATGAAACACTCATCGTTATACCGCTATGGTCGTAGAGATACAACGGCAGGATAATTGCGGCATCATGTTCTTCAACAAGATGCTTCTCAAATCCATCCCAACCATTGAAGTCGTCCGACTTGTGGTCGTGCTTATCACCCAAGTTATACCTTCCGTGCATACAGTTCATTATCCCCATCGCTTGCTCGCCAGCATCTTCTCTTGGGTCATAGGCATCTTCATCCTGTTTAACCTTGATTATATAGCCCTTGTATTCAATATCATCATTCATTTGCTTTCTCCTTTGCATTATTTATGGACAATCATTGACACTACGTAATATTTTACTTACTTCACCCCCTTTCTGAAATATGAATTCATATTTGTCATTCAGCCATCCGTGCGCCAGCCTCCTGAATCTCCTCTCTTGTCCACTCTGCTGCGCTGGTAACGGTTCTACCGAAAATGTAATGCACAATTTTATACAACGGCTCGTCGCATTCTGTATTGCGCCTTGGTTTCCTTACCTTGATAACACTTATCTTCTGACCACCCTTCGTGATAAGTATATCATTGGTCTTCAACTCAGGTAGTAGCTCGTCTGTTTTCATTTTTACTCCTTCATTTTTAAGTCTGGAAAACTGAGAAGACATCTATGTACCTTCCAGTTTTCATCTTCTGGAAGATTAACCCGTATGATTTTGGCTTTATCTTCTGTTCCAAGGAGCTTTGACTCCCAGAGAAGAAGGTGATTCTTCTTTGGAAATCTTGCTACAACAAATACTTCCATTTGTTCTTTCATTATTTCATTCTCTCCTTTGTTTTACATGTTACGAAAATAATGATGATTGCTTTCGCCGTAGTCCATCATTAAATCACTTGCCGCCTGTCCCCAATCAATACAGGTATGCGGCCAGCTTGCACCTCTGTCAATGTCGCCAAGACTTTCTGCCATATCCTGTGCAAAGTCTCTATCACTACTCCACTCACCCTGATAACACTCGTCAATGTCGCTGATTTGAATGCTCAAATCCAGAGCCGCTACTAATATTTCCTCTCCGTCCTTGCTGTTAAGGAGCTTACAGGCCGTGTCTATATCATCTTCCTCTCCGGCACTCAGTATGGATTCCAGTAGCCCCTCTCCATTACTGCATTCCAGAATCGTTTCGACATCAGCCCTGCATGAAGCATCGATTGCCTTCTTTATTTTGCTATATTTCATTTCATTCACCTCCTCTCTTTACATAATCTGGATATTTTTTAACAAGTCTTTCCAATTCATTCAACTCTATGACTTCGTTTATATGGTCTGCCGTTTTTTTAGCAAGCGTAACGTAACCTCGCCCTTCTTCTTTCAACCAGCTCTGAAAAGCCTGCTCAACATCCGAAAATGTAAAGTCTGGTTCACCATAGATTGCCGCTTTCATAACACGGTCAAACCATTTGACTTGACGGTCCGCACAATTAAACCAAGTGTCATAGAAACCGCTTCGGTCATAGTGTGCAATGTGTCTATACATATTCGATAGATGCCGATATAAATGCTTTGTAAAAAGTCTTTCCTCGAACCCACTTTTCACAAACTTCACCAGCGCATTGAATGTTTTCTCTTTATCTCCTACCGTGTAGAATTTTGTTGCTGTATAATTCATTTACTTACTCCTTTCAATATATGAATTCATATTTACGTTACCAATCCCAACTGATGATGCAGGTATCTCTTTAACGAAGATCCTGCTTGGCGAGCGACAACGCTATCGCCCCATTCCTTTCCTCTCTTACCCTGCCACAACTCGCCAATCCACGCCCAAACCAACGGGCTCATTGGATAGAGCTTACTTGCATTCATTAGCAGGGATGGAACAAAGTAACTCTCCTCCATGTGGTCTTTGATATGACTGTTGTTATGTAGGCTATCACCTAAAGACTTGCCATTATCTGTGTGCATACAGCAATACCAGCAATCACCACTTGACGGAGCCGAAACTTTCCCATCAAGTAACGCTCTTACATAACCGTTGCAGTATTTTTTGACTTGCTTCCGCAATCTCTGTTCCTTTGATTCATTGCCACCACCTTGAAATCCGCCACGCTTGCCAATAGTAAGCCCGTCAGCATAGTCTACTGTCTTCCTATCGTTACCTATATACCACGTTCCATTTTTCTGCTGTATGTAGATGGTATCCGCACCCCATCTATTCATTCTATCCTTGGTGGTAACGGTCTTCCATCCTCCGCTATTATACCTCACGCTACCATTGGGATTATATGAAACAATATCAGTTTCGTGCAACCTCACTGCAATCACACCGTCCGGTCTGGATTGCAGATAGGTATTGTTCGCCAGCTTACGGCTTGTGCGATTGCCTAATTCTTTTTTTGCTTTTTCGTAATTCATTTGTTTTTCTCCTTTAATATCCTGTTCATGTTTACAAGCCAAGCATCATACTCTTCTGCTGGCAACCCAAGACATTTGCGATGGTACTCTACTTTCCTGCGATACTCCCTAATAGCTTGTTTATGATAACCAACCGACCATGCAAACTTAACCAAGCCACGCTTTTTACTTGAAATATTATTAGCTTCCGCTTGAACCTTGGCTTTTTCAAATTCAATTATGCCAACACTATTCGCTTCTTTTTCAGAATCAAACATCTTATCAGCAGGCAACGTGTTCCAAGAACAGGACTGAACATTGTACTTATATGTTGGCGGTTTGTTTATGGTTGTTTCAATGCCTTCAATTTCAACTTGACAAACATTTAATTTATAACCAAAGCCTTCGTTCACACGCCCCGGAGTTTCATTATTTTCTCGGCTACAATATTCGCACCTTATCTTCTGTCCGTCTGCATCTGGCGCACCGTGAGGCTTAATGATTACCCAACCGCTACCATTGCACACAAAGCAGGGAATAAGGTGTCGGTCCCAGCCTATTGTGTAAGTCCAAATCTTGTCGCCTATTTTATATTCTTTCATTTTACCTCCTTTATTTCGTGCATCATTCCTCTCAAATGCCACCGCATCTTATGGTCTTTAGAAACGGTGAGCAAATGCAATATAATTCTACCTGTCCTGCTTTTCGTCAGTCTTAATTGATTTTCGGGACTCATTTTTTTTCACCCCATTTCTACTTGTTTAGTTTTTCTTCAATCTTTTCGGCTTTTATGAACTGCTTTTTCAGATATTTTACCGTCTCGCTATCGTGACCAGCATATTCATCTGCTAGAGCAATAGCTTCATCAGCAATTTCTTTGTATGTTTGGCATAGCTTTGTTATATCGTTCATTCACTTACTCCTTTCAATATATGAATTCATATTACACCAACAGGCGATATGCCCTGTTATATTTTGTCGTGTATGGGCTCGATGGATTTGACAAGCTCGCAATCATTTCATGCCTTGCGTTCTTGCTCTTCCCGAACACATAACCAATCCAGTGTCCAGCTTTCTTGTTCTCGGCACGGATTGTAACTGCTGGGTCATTAACTTTAATTGATTGACTCATTTTCTCCTCCTGTCGTAGCGTTGCTTTTGTTTGGGTGCAAGCATACATGCACATATTGCACTGTATTTTCTACGTCCACACACAGAACAGAATGATAACAGCTTGCCTTCTAATGTAATATTTTTCAATGTCATTTCATTCACCTCTTTCGTTATTTTACCTTCGTGATTATACCATCCTTGATTGTTGCGCTTGCATACCACCTATGCGGTTCTGGATAGTGCGGCCCTTCCAGACATATGTTCCCATTCTTTTGGCTTGGAAACATTCCTCCCGGCTGGTGCGTGCCAATTTGATTGCCAGCTTTGAACGAGGCAATCAAATCCTTCTTTGTCCTGAAGTTTATGTTTGTGTACATTTTATTTCACCCCCTCTCGTTTTAATATGAATTCATATTTCAAAAATACTGGGCTGGCTGAATGTCTACTCATTCATTTAATCAGGCACTATGAACCAGCCCTATCTCAAGTTACTTGTT
>Ga0208769_1000291_pt1 | contig 25849 bp, 41 predicted proteins | sample AntAceMetag02UKC_FD_184768 | JGI IMG/M metagenome (GOLD analysis project Ga0208769, IMG submission 184768) | Saline lake microbial communities from Ace Lake, Antarctica- Antarctic Ace Lake Metagenome 02UKC (SPAdes) (version 2) | ecosystem: Environmental > Aquatic > Non-marine Saline and Alkaline...
GATGGAACAGACGTTCCTGTTGCAGATGGTGGAACTGGAGCAAGTACATTTACAGATGGTGGTCTTCTTGTCGGTGCCACAGCTGGTCCAATTGAAGCTTTAGCTGTTGGTGGAGTAGGAACTATATTAACTGGTGTAGCTGGTTCTAATCCAACATGGACAACAGCTACATATCCAGCAACTGTAGCTCAGGGTGACGTATTAGTTGCTAGCGCTGCTAATGTTATAGGTGTTGTTGGTGGCGGAACCGCTACGCATGTCTTAACCGCTAATGGTGCAGGCGCAGCTCCTACATATCAAGCAGTTCCAGCGGCATCTTTCTGTTCTGACGCTGAAGCAATTGCAGGAACTGAGGCCGCTAAAGCCGTAGCCCCAGTAACCTTAAAAGCTAAGTTAGGTGCTCAAACCTCGCATGGTTTACCTTATGGTGCTGCTACAACTGGAGCTATAGCATGGACAGCAGAACCTTCTGATGGACAATTATTAATGGGTGATACTGGAGCTATACCTCAACTAGGAACTTTGACTGCTGGAACTGGAATTACAGTAACTAATGCAGCTCATTCAATAACTGTTGCATCAACTGGAACAACTGTTAAAAATGAAACTGGTACAACTTATACATTAACTCTTACAGATGCTGGTAAATTTATAACATTTACAAATGGAGCTGCGATTGCCGTAACTGTTCCAACAAATGCGTCAGTAGCATTTCCAATTGGAACACAAATAGGATTTCAACAAGGTGGTGCAGGACAGGCTACTTTTGCAGGAGCTGCTCCGCCAACATTAAAATCTGCTGATGATGCGTATACAACTGTAAAATTATATTCGGTGGGTGCCCTAATAAAAATCGCAGAAGACGTCTGGGCTGTAGCTGGTGATATGGAAGCGTAGACTAGGAGGACTTATCGACAGATTGTATAAGAAAACTTTTAAAAGATTGGAAGCATAATTATGATAGGTTTTATGGGTTTAGTTGCAAAAAGAACTAGGGGTGGCCCTACTGGAGCACCGGTAACATGGACAGCTAGAACGAGTTCATTTGCTGCATCTACTATTTATGGTCTTGCACACGATGGTACGTATTGGGTAGCAGTTGGTCGCGATGGTAAATTAGCTACAGCTACGAATCCAACTAGTACCTGGACGCAACGAACAAGTTCTTTTGGATCTGAAAGTATTGTTGGAGTTGCTTACGGTAATAGCGTGTGGGTGGCTGTTGGAGGTGTATATGATGATCACGGATCAATTGCAACTGCAACGGATCCAACTGGAACTTGGACTCAGCGTACAAATCCATTTGTAGCCTCTCAAATTAACAAGGTTGCATATGGTAATAGTGTATGGGTGGCGGTTGGCTATCCTACTTATATTGCAACTGCAACAGATCCAACGGGAACTTGGACAAGTCGTACAAATCCATTTACTGGAGCATCAATAAAAAATGTTTTTTATGGTAATAGTGTATGGGTGGCGGTTGGCGATACTGGTCAAATAGCAACTGCAACAGATCCAACCGGAACCTGGACGTTAAGAACAAACCCAATGTCTGCAACTGATTATGCACAAGGCGTTGATTATGGTGCAGATTCTTATTGGGTTGCTAGTGCTAATCCGGATACAATATTAACAGCAACAGATCCAACTGGAACCTGGACAGATAGGACAAATCCATTTGTAGGATCAACTTCTCTAACGAATGTAAAACAAGGAATGGGAGCTTGGGTTTGCGTAAGTTATTCGGGTGAATTAGCAACAGCCACGAATCCAACGAGCACATGGACATTAAGAACAAGCAATGTTTCATCAATGTATACAGTTGCAAATGATGGAAGTGCTTATTGGGTTGCGGCTGGTGCAAGTGGTGGATTATCAACTGCGGTGCCAGGTGTATAAATTTAAATTTAAAAGGAAAAAAGATGGCTTTCAAATCAGCAAAAGCAACAGCACTTAAAGGTTCAATTGGAATTTTTAAAGCTAATAAAAAAGTAAGCGATGATAAAGTAACAGCATTTGAACAAATGTTAAAAAATGATATTGGTGAATATCCATTTCATCTTATTACAGAACAAGGTGAAGCAGACGAAGCGGGATTGTGCTCATTTAAAGAATTATCATGGTGTTTCTTTCATGGTCCACTTCCAAAGGGCTATGAAGCTGGTTGGCATTTAGTAGTAAGAAGCTTTAAAACAAAAGTAGAAGACTATGGAAATGAATCTTTATACGAAGATGCAGTAGCAGTTAAACTTTTACTAACGCCTATCATTACTCAAAACGCTGCAATTGCTAAGTTTGATGATTTCTTAGATGCATTTAAAGCGATTGTTGATCAATCTCTCTAGGAAAAATTATGGCTGATATTAATGGCAGACACCCCCTAGCATATTTGGGTGTCAATGCAGAAAATCCAGGAAACATTTATACATTTGATAGTCAACCAACAACAAGTGATTATAAGTTATTTAGAATTGGTGCTGTATGGATTTATGACGATGAAGCAGGAACAACAGAAGTATATATGTTAACGAAAAAACAAGCCGGCGTGGCCACTTGGCTCCAGCTCGGATAAAAGAGTCTTCTTCATATCTCCTTTTTTGCCGCTCTAGTCGCTACTACGCTGGGGCGGCTTTTCTTTAGAATCAAATATATTGTATTTAGATTTTTTTTTAGCTAGCTTTGAATAAGACTTTCTTTCTCCTATGTGAATACACTACCCTTTCAGTGTAGGATCTGCCGTACTGATCTCCTCGGTACGGCATTTCTTTAGAATCACGATACTTAGAATCTTGATTCTTTAGAATCCACGATTAAAAGTATTATTCATCGTAGGCTGATTTCCATATCTAGCATCATGACGAAGCTTCTCGAGCTCAGCTGCCGTTATTCCATCAGATGTTTTATGTAGAGAGATGCACATGTACCGCATTGCGTCTGCAGCGTGGCTATATTTGTCATGTAGCGGACGATCTCTATAAGTCTGTAACTTATCATTATACTCTTGACGATAGTTCTCTAGAGCGCGAATTAATCCCTTGCACTTTTCTTCATCGATCCATATTTTAGGGAGAGAAGATCTTACGGCTTCGATTCCGTCCATGAATGATTTACTATCTGCGGTGTCAAACTTGATTCCAAGTTGTCTAGCTTTCTCGATTCTAGAAATACCGGTACCAAGTTCTGCGACTGCGATGTCAAATGGTGCTATATGCACTCCATAGTTATAATCTTTAGAGTCAAGATACTTAGCGTAATGTTCAAGGCCTTCTTTAGTGTTCTCGTAGTAGTCAATAATACGTACTACAGCACCTATTGTCTGGAAGAAGATTATACTTGTACTATCGGTCATACCTAAATCCCAGGCTGTGTGAACTTTAAACTGTGGTTCCCAAGGGACTACACCGAGCTGATTGCTAAGACGCATTTTATCTAAATACTTACAGTAGTAACTTCCCTCAACTCCGGCATCGAACGACACATAATATTCCTGTTCCACAAGATCTTTAGACATGAGGCCATCACGAATTTCTTTTTCTATCTCTTCTGGGTCAATGTGATGTGTTTCGTTAAGACCAAGTTTACATGTCCACCAGTCTGGTGAATGTGATGCAACTTGATAGAGATCATAAAAATGGTTTCTTCCCCTAGGGGTACTTTGAAAGATGGCCCAGCCTTTATTTGCAGCAAGTATAGGAGAAATTAATGATGCTATTCTAGGGTTTTGAAGTGCGTACTCGGAATATACAACTCCCCTAGGGTTAGTACCAACAATTCGATCTGGGTTATCTGATCCGATGATCTGAATAATCGAGCCATTAATGAGATTTATTCTCAATTCTTGGCTGTTCATATTCTGAACCATTTCTTTGGGAATGTAGTCTAGGAAGCGTCTTCCAGAAATCGTGACACTGTTCCATAGGATCTTCTTACCTTGGGCATACGTTGGATATATGACGTAATATACGCCTGGGTTTTCGATTGCTTCTCTAATAACGATGTTCCAGGTACATAGATCTTTACCGGCTCGACGGCACATAACGATTACGAGACGTTTGAACTTGTCTTTAAAGAATGCTTTAAAAATGGGTATTTGATAATCTCGTGGTTTAAATTTATTGAGGTGAACTTCGACCTCAATAGGCTTTGTCATTACTCTAACCAATCATTGTCACTGACAATTTTCTTGCCAGTCCGTCCCTCTCTAAGTTGTATGATTTTAAGAGCTTGTTCTTTAGAACTTCGGTATTTACTTTTTGGCATGTCTGCAAAAGATTCAATGCTAAGATTTTCTAGCAGATTTTCAGCAAGATCTGGGTAGTTGCTAAGAATGTATTGAAGTTCTTCTAGCTCAGTTTTGTTTATAAGCTTAAATGACTCTTCTTTTGCCTTGTAACGAGTGTTTATGCCAGTAGCCTTAGCTTTCTCTATTCGGATCTGACGCATGTCTTTTTCGCCATCGTCGTCGTCGAGATCATCTTGAATAGTAAGGTTTAAGATATTCATGAAAGAGTTACGTTTTTTGGCTTTCATGTGTGAATTGATAGTTTGGATATCGTTTTTTGAGGGAACAATTCTAGTACGAGTTTCTATAAACTGTGCTGAACTGTGTAAGAGCTTGGTTGAGAGTATGACTTTTTCGTCTTCAAGCATTTCTTGAAATATTACGGACAGACCGTTTTCTTCTAGTGGGGCCCTGACAGCGTGAGCCATCTGATCCAGATCGGCATATTGGCGAAACATCGAGAAATTATTGTCTCTGTTAGTAGCAATAACGGGAAATTTGCCTTGTGCCTTGGACAGGGCCTCACATAGAAGATCAATCTTTTCAGATTGATATTTGTCAACGTACTTTAATTTTAGGCGTTCTTCTACACGCTTATTAATGAATGCTTCGAGCTCTTCGAATTCCTTCAAACGACCGACGAAATCATTAATCTCCATATTCTCCCTTTTTTTTTACTCTGATTCTTCTCCTGCGTCTATTCCGAGAATAGATTTTAACACAACTCGCTTAATATTAGTTACCGCAGAGTTGAAGACTTGTCTATTAGAATCAGTATCTACGTCTTTGCCGCCTGAGAAATAGAGTTTAGGGATAATGCTTACAGATCTAAAGTATTGATCGCTTGAATGGGAAATAATTGTCACAACGTAGTTAACGAAATCTACGGTAGAAATTTCTTGAGTGCATTTACATTCATACTTTGAGAGTAATGGATTAATTACGTCTAATAATTCATAAAACTTTTGTGACTTAAAACGGTTCATGACGTTGTTGGTAGCAGACATGTTTGGTAGGTCTAGAATAAATTTGCACAGTGCTGCTGTAATTTGTCCAATCTTGTCAGATTTAAGATCGTAAAAGAAATCTTCTTTAAGCTTAAACGATGTGTATTTATTAACTGCGACAATGTCATTAAGAAATTGCCGTACGTTTGATTCTTGTTTAACTACTTCTGGTTTGGTTACTTCTGGTTTAGTCATTCTTTAGGCTCCCAATTTCTATTTCTTCCCACAAAAATTTACTGTCGACTACTTCTTTTAGAACAAATGCCTTTGCAACTGTCTTATTAATCCAGATGTCTCCAATTTCACCCTTGCTAATTTCACCTGGAGACATATCAGATACAATTGGTGCTCGATTCCGTAAAATGTTTTCAACTTCAGAACTTTTGCAACTTTCATATTTGAAATCTTTGAAATCTTTGGATTTGAAATCTATATCAAATTGTTCTTCATCAAATTTTACTTGTTCTTGTACATCGAAATCATAATGTTCAACCATTTCATCAAACCATTCGATGAAATTTGGTGATATTAGTTCAATTTCTTTTTTAACAGCACCAACTGCTCTACAAATAGATTCTAAACGATTCTTGCAGAAGGTTTGCATTTTTTTGTCATCATCAGCTGATTCTTGATACAACTGAAACGATGTTTCAACTGCATTTATTACAAGCAATGATGTAGCAAACAATGCTTGCGCACTATTAAAAACCAAAGTTTTGCTCATTACCGATAAGTCTTTATTGTTAAATACTTTCATTACAGATCCTTCTTGATTGATTTAAGAATGTTATCAAACTCTTCTTTAGTTATAAGCTTTGTGATTGATGCGATATGAACATCTCCAGCTTCACCCTTTGGGCACATAATAGAATATGCCTTTGCAAATCTATAATATGAACCTTCTTCGGTTTCATAGAAACTATCATACGGCTTTAAGATTTCTCCGTAAAGAAGGAAACCAAGCCCCATATCCATAACATAGTGATCGCCTTCTTTAATATCTTTTTGCCAAGCTTTAACATATTTCTTAGCCTCCTCTTGAGTGGCTGTTTCTTCTTTAACAAAGTCTTTAAAATCTTTCATCATATCTCCATTGATTTTATATTATTAATGCAATCCCAATTAATAATTAAAGAAGATTCGCAGTCCCATGAATCAAAACTAAGTTCCTCAAAAAGAAATGCTGGAAGAATCTTTCCCATTGGTCCTAAGTTGTTTTCTTCGTATCCATTTTCTGTTAGGTGAACAATATCGTATTTTTGTGCAATGTTTTCATAATTTAGTTCTGGGACGTTACAGTCACCTAAAAGCGGAAAGTCTTCATATGCTTTTTCTGCATCTTCCTTACTATCTATTGTTAAAACTCTTGCGTTTTCATTTATAGAAAGCATCCATTTTTTTGTATATTCATCTTCGTTAAATTCTTCTCTTGCTACCCATTTTTCCCATCCGCATTTATCGTTTATCACATAAGAAGATGTCCATAATCCACCAGCTGGCTTATTAAGTCCTGCTGCAACATCTCGTATTTTTACAAACTTGTTTACGGTTGGTTTTTCAGTGCCAAAAAATAATTGCTTTGGAAATTCCATCATATCCCTTATATATCAAATTGTTTAACGTAAGCTAACTTCCATGTGACTACTGGCGCGCCTCTGTAAAGGTCAAGATTAACGCTTTCAAGCTCTGGAATGTCCTTGTACTGGATAGAACCCAAACGTTCGTTAACGGTGTAGGTGTATCCATTCGCAGAGAATGTTTTGTTATCAACAAGGCCTTTAAGTTCTAGCTCTAGCTTTTTACGTTCTTGATTTAAAAATGTCATCTTTTCTTGAAGTAACAACAACTCGGCTGCCCTTAAAGTAAATGTGTTTTCCATTTCAACGCCCCCCCAGGCTTAATATTTAATTACTTTTTTCTCTAGCATAATGCTCGCGTTCTAGACGAGCAAAATACTCTTTTCGTTGTTTGTCTTGTTCCTCAAACATAGCGTCTAGTTGGGCTATTTCGCGGTCAGTTTTTCTATCGAGTATCAAGTTATAAATAACTCCAACCACAATTATAAAACATAAAAAAATCAATCCATAAATATTTAATACACTAAGTTTATACATTTTATTCTCTTTTCTTTTTAATTAACCTCCCCTGGTCTACCCGGTCAAGGGCCCTCGGGGAGGAATATCAATAACTCTTCCAGGAACAAACAATAACCTGGAAGACTTTACGAAAGATCTTTTATTCTGTTAAGAAAGCTGTATATGCGTCCATGAATGCATCTATCTGTTCAAATAGTTCTTTTGGTAATACTTGTTTTTTCATGTCTTAGTTCTCTGTGGTTTTTATTTTTAGTGGTTCTGTGGGAAATCGTTTAGTAATATCGATATCATCTAGGTATGCTTTAGCCACGAAGAAAAGCGCCCTAGGTTCTATCGTGTTGCTATATCCAAAGTATTCAATAACAGATGCCTCTATGTTATCGTTATAGTACGTAGATTCTATATTTATGATGTCTTCAAGTATGCATATAAAGGTATGTATGAGCTTAGAGACAGCAGCGTCATCTTTCATATCTACATTCTTAATCAGTTTAGATTGTCTTGCAGCAATATTGAATGTGCTTTCAGTCTCGATATCACCCATACAGGAGAAGATGCTAGTACCGGTGTCGAGAGTTAACTGTACGTCTTCGTCTTCTTTATTGCTTCTACAAAGTGTGCCTAGCGTTTCGAAGTCTGGTTTTGCAGTATATTTTAAGAACATTGTAAATGCTTCGAGTAATAATTTTTTCATATCGTCCCTATCTTTTTGCATTATATGCATTAGCTCTTTTATTATATTCGTCTGAAAGTTTAAGGAATTCGCTTAATTTTTGTTTGTAGATTTTATCCCGTTCTTTAACAACAGGGCCAGCTTTGGCTGTTGCATCAAGTATATCCTTAACACTGCCGCCTGGTAGTTTAGCTATAATAACGTCGGTTTCATCTGAGTAGTTTTCAATACGAATTTTCATTCTTCTGATTTTAGTTAGTAATTTTTTTAGTGATTTATATTCTTCTGATACTGGTTGAGCTGGCGAAGAGTTCTTAACTACAGATTCATTATGTTTATCCATTAACTCATTGTATATTTCAACGCGTTTTTCATAAGCAAATTTTCTAGCTTTGAACATTTCTAAAAACTCAGCATGTTCTGATTCAGATCGCTTCTCTACTGGCTTGTCGCCGATTATGACGTCCATACCTGTTGGAGAATGTAAAGATCCAGTAAATTGTAATGATTTAAGTTCTTTGCGTTCTTTTCTTAGATACTTTGCTTCTATTTTTAATTCTTTAAATGTCATGGTATTTCCTTAATGTAATCGTGAATGTGGTTGAGGGTCTGAGTATTTGTACATGATGTCATCAAATTCAAGAACATTAAGTTCTTTAAAAGATTTTATACTGTAGTCTGAAGTGATTTCGCAACATACATCATCATATGAAGATCCTTCATAGAAATTGCATAGCATTTCTTCAATTTCTTTAACCATTTCAGGAGTAATTAAGAAGATCTTATACTTTTCAGCATCTAGTATTCTTAAATTATGTTTACAGTTTTCATAATCAGCATTAAATGCAGTTATTTGATACTTATAGTCAGATATTCGTTCTTCAAGATTGCGTATATTTAAATACCTAGCTCGAACTGATTTAACATGTTCTTGCATGCACTCAAACCAAAGTGTTTTTTTCATTTCTTTTGAGATCATAATATTCCCCATAAAATAAGACTTTATACTGCTACTAACTATATTATTATACATTACATAAGTGTGAATGTAAAATGGGTCGAGATAGATGTTTTTTATATCCAAGCCAATCAGGAAGACTAATCCACCCATCATTTTTATAATATGTGCTAGGAGTACTTGGTATACACGATGGTCTTTTTGTATTGTTCCATTTAGACCATTCTTTTTGACCGACTAGGCTTTGTTTATGCATAAACTTGCGAGCTTTTTTAAATGGAAGAAATGGGGATCTTTTATAGCCAAGCCACAATTCTAAGCCACTCCAGCCTTTGTCTTTATAAAAAACATTAGGATTAGAAGGAATAAATTTAGGCCTTTTGCTGTTTTTCCATTTATCCCATTCTTTTCTGTTATTTAAATTTTGCTTATGCATAAATTTTGTAGCTTCTTCGAAGCTTAACAATTGAAACCGTTTATATCCCAACCAATCTTCTAATCCATTCCACCCATTATCTTTATAAACTCTAAGTGGAGTAGAAGGAATATATGTAGGTCTTTTTGTTTTACTCCATTGCATCCATTCTTCTTGGCTTCTTAAATTTTGCTTATGCATAAATTCACGAGCTTCTTTAAACGGAAGGAAGTTTGTATTTTTTGCCATATATTTAACCATAAAATAAGACTTTATACTGCTACTAACTATATTATTATACGTTACATAAGTGTGTATGTCAACAGGATATGTAATAAATATGAAAGAAGTTATTTACGAATGAGCTACTTTGATATAAAGTGGGGGCCAGTAATCGAATTAAAGACAAAAAAATAAAGGGCTCAACTGCAATGAATCACCCTCTACCTTTTACCATTTATCAAAACCCAAAGGTTATAACACCAAAGTTTATAACGCCAAAGGCATTTGATGAATAAAGCATACAACATCCCTATCTCAAGTCAAGAAGAATTATTAAATATATTTTTAAGAAAAAGACAAACTGCACATATCTGGTTTTACGACCCGTCTCCAAGCATCGATTTATATAAGAAGCCCAAGAAATACATTGCCAGATTGTCAACTGCCTCTCAAAGGATACTCAACGAGCTGATTCGTTTAAGCAAGTTTCATCGCGCATTGTATCCATCACAATCTTTCATTGGAAGACAACTTGGATACACTCGTGAGTATGTTAATAAACAGATCAAGATACTTGAGAAGATGGGACTCGTATTTAGTAACTATCGACACATGAATACCAGTATCTATCGACTGGCTAAATTGTTCACCACGAAACGTATCAAAAAGAAATTAGGCACTCTTCTACCAGCCCTGCTAATCGGGGCTTTCAGCTTGTTCACACAATATAAGATAATATCTTCTCCTATCCCCTCTTTATGTAATATAGAAAGCTACTCTTATCTTACTAAAGACACGCATGCGCGTGCACACTCGTGTGCAAGGCAAGACCACCCAAAAAGTAAAACCAACGAGGTAATAAGAAAGACAAATCTAATGACAATTCCGTATGACCAACAAGCCACCGTTGACGCAATTAAACAAATTAAGTCACTTAAACTTACAAGAGCAGGCAAGATCTACCTTTCCAGATACAATTCCCATGCTATAATCGATACAGACAGGAGGATAAGAGCTAAAAAAGGGGGGATTGTTGACCCATTCGCTTATTTTGAAGCATCCTGTAATCGTATATGCAAAGATTTAAATATGGGACTCGATAACTCATTGCTCGAGAAAGCGTATCTTTCCGAGGCAATTAGCTCCAGCGATCCCATGCTCGAGGAGAATAAGATTTTTACGGAAAGTTATTACGATAGACCTGACGCCGGCGCCCGCGCTATCTATGTATCACCAGCAGGGCCTCAATACCAAGCGCTGCTAGACGAACGCGAAAAATGTATATCAATGCTCAATAGCCCGTTCAACGAAGCTCACGCCATGATATGCTCAGAAGAATCTTACTATAAATGGGCTAAGAAGAAGTTTGATGAAGTTGAACTAAAAATAGAGAACTTTAAAGATGCAACGAATAGTTAATATCGCCATACCCGGCAAACCAATCCCACTTAAACGACCCAGGTTCGGTAAAACACACGTCTACGATTCTCAAGCAGATCTTAAGGAAGACCTTTACTGGGAAATCCGTCAGCAAATCCAGCGACTACCATCAACTTACGACGAATTCACAAACCCCCTCGTCTATTCCACCTTTAAAGGGTTTGTAGAAATCCAGTACACGTTTTTCATGCCAATTCCTAAAAGCAAAAGCAAAGTAAAGAGAGAAGCTTTACTAAATACACCTCATAAGTGTAAACCTGATACCGACAATCTAATTAAGCTATACAACGACGTCTGCGTAGCGCTACTATATCATGATGATGCACAGATTTATAAACTAAGCGCAACGAAATTATACTCAGATAATCCACGTACCGAGATGGTCATAACTTACGGAGAATACCGTGTCTGATAATAAATCTATCAAGGATAGCATACTCGAAAAACCCGCGCAAAAAATACCGTACGGATCGTATAAAGACATATTTACGGGGGAAGAAAAGCTGACTGGACCCTTGTTTTTTGCAGAACTTGCTAGGAAATATTTACTTTGGGCTCGTGACGATAAAACAGCAATAAAAGTATCACAATTTCCTTACCTGCACGGCATCGATGACCGACTTTTTGAAGGATGGATTAGAGATAAAGACATAATGAAAGAGGCCAATCGAAACGTAATTAAACTACTCGGCAATCGCCGGGAACTTGGAGCAATGATTGGAGTCTACAAAGAAGGAATGACACTCAAGAATCTACACAAATACGATCCATCATGGCTAGACGCAGAAAAAGATCACGCTAAAGTCAGCGCAGAAGCAACCACCAACGCTGTAGACAAGTCAGACATCGCACAAATATTCAAGGACGCTCTCTATAAAGCCAAGGGTGACAAAGAAAGCCCACTATGGGAAGATACCGAATCTAACCCATCAAAAAATACACCATAATCTAGTTGACATGGTCGCATATGTAACCTAAGCTAGTAATAGTTTGGTAATACCGATACAAAGGGAGATTATGTCAAACATACACGGCATGTTTTTTTCGCTTTCGTATAAGAAGCTCACGTTATCGTGGGTTATTTCTATTAATAAGGAAGTGTTTGCTGATCCAGAGACTCGCGAAATAGTGCTTGAGCCATTGTGTTCAGTTTTAAAGGCTTGGGGTCTGGATACTGAGCTATACGGTCAGATTGTATGCAAGTTAAATTGGCGCGAGGTTCCAGTTACAGATGAGGTTGTTGCTTACGTATGGTGTGATGGAAAGTCATATGATCTTCCTGTCCAGTTTCCTACCTTTGAGGGTATTCATTCTACGTTATTACATTTACTTGATGTTGTGCATGAGGACATACTATTGAAGCATGACTCTTAGGATTGTTTTTTTTATGGGTCTTGTCTTAGGAATACTTTTGATCATTGATAGTATTTTGCTTACAGAATATAAGTTGATACTGAGAGATAGCTTCATAGTAGTAGAAGGTCTTTCGGATAGAATTGGAGAAGACAATTTAGATATAACACATTTGTTTACATAACAATGAAGGGGGGCATTATCGCGTAACCTTGAACATAAACCCAATATATATTTAACGCGGGAAGAGATGCGCATTTGAATAACGCAATTAGTTTAAAATTTATTAATAATGACAGATAATATCTATAGAGCTAATCCCCGTGTATCCTTCCCGCTATTTTATGGATCATGTGATAGTCAACGATACAGATAGATAGGCGAGCCAGATCCACTCGCCGCCAATTATTTCGTCCGATTGGTAATGTTCGGCTGATATGAGGCAGACAATGAAAGATAATAAAGAAACAGACGAAAAGCACTATATAAGATCTCAGTTTATCGGTTATCCATTAATCGATGTTCTTGAAAAAGATCCAAAGCTATGGGTAGAGATTATGGATCAAGTCATGGATGCACCACATCTTAAAGATCTTAAAGAAAAAATTAAAGAAACAGTTTAACGCTGGCGTAGCTCAGTTGGTAGAGCAGTTGATTTGTAATCAACAGGTCGCGGGTTCGAATCCAGTCGCCAGCTCCATTTAAGGGAAGATTGATGGAAGAAGTTTTAGAGGGGAATTAATGGATGAATTTGATTTCAAAGCAATTGTTACAATTGTTCTTGTTTTAATAGCAACGTTTTGTTTAGGTATGGGCGCTATGAAGTGTTTACCTGCGTACAAGTGCGGTATGGCAAAAGCAAGAGTTATGAATGCGATGGCTGATAAGAGTGACTTTAAGAATGATAAGTTACTTGCTTTGTTAAGTTAAAGCAGAAGAACCAAAGGAAGACTGATGGTAGATGAAGAATCTACGCCAATAGAAGATGGTTTGCCGCTTACAGGGCATTCGTCCATAGAGATTGATACATTAAGAAAACTATGGGATTTGAAGAAAAAACAATTGAAAGCCGAAGACTATGTTTGTGGAAGATGCGGAAGTACTAAGTGTGTTTTTTTAGACCCGTGTCTTGAATTGATATGTCTTGCGTGTGCGTACGACTAATGCTGGCGTAGCTCAGTTGGTAGAGCAGTTGATTTGTAATCAACAGGTCGCGGGTTCGATCCCCGCTAGTCCCGCCACTTAACCAAAGAAAGATAGATATGAACACTAACTATATACTTATGGGTGTGATAATTATGTTGTTAATAATTGGTTATTTTGTTGGTGATAGATTTAGTGGACTGCCTTGGCGATGAGTAGATTTAAGAATCCAATACTTTGGAGAAAACTTACAAATAGACGTATACGGGTAAAGCTTAGCAGATTCTTACTGACGGCGCCCCTACCTGCAAATTTATTAGGTATTAGAATTCCTAAGCCTCATATGTCAGTTAATCCAGGAGGTGTTTTGCGCATGAGACGATATGAAATTTGATATTGCTTAAGTAACCAAAGGAAGATGAATGAAGTTAACTGCCACCGCGTACGACTCAGATAACAAAGAAATAGAGCTTATTTGTGATACATGTGGTTGTAAAGAGTGTGGTATTACAATATATCAGGGCATTGATTCAATGGCAATGCAATGTGATAAGTGTTCGGGTACAGATTACGAAGCAAAGTTTATGTATATTCCACCAAAGGAGAACTAATGTTTTGTTGTAAGAGTAGCGCTTTTAGATAGTATAAACTTCCCTTGGGACAATAAAGATAGTTATAAGGCGGAGTTTGCACGGCTGCTAAAATGAAAGCACTAGAAGATAAAGTAGCTGGTGAATATGCCGACTTTAAGAACTCAAGCAATGAGGAAGATTGATGGAAACAGGTATTAAATTCATTGTTCATTTAAATGACGTTTGTATTTCATGGAACGCGTTTATGAATACAGAAAAAGAATTTAATTCTTTAGAATATCTTAAGGAACTGTATGAAATTATTCCTATAAATATTCTAAAAAGTATTTTTAAAAATCTAAATGAATATAGTCTATCGGTAAGACTTGATCTAGAGGGAGAGACTGGAGGGGAAAGGTGGGACAGTTATATTGGTGGAACTTATAAAGCTTTTATTTGTTCTGTAGAAGACTTTGCATTTGAATTATACAGATACGGAAAACAGGATGATGAGCGAGAAAACAAACCAAAGGAAGATTAAATGAGACAAGATTATATAGACAGACTTACTGGTGTAGCGCTTACAACTGCATATGTTGTTGGATTAGCTACTGCCATTCTGTGCCTTACATTTATTGGGGGCTGTTCAGTTATATGTATTCGTGAAGCAAGGGCAGAACTTGAGGTAACAAAAGCCAAGGCGTTGTTTATTGAAAAGCAATCAGACAATAAGAATGCCAACTTGCGCGGTGTTCTTTTAGCGTTAACAAAAGCTAAATAAGGAAGACTGATGGGAAGACTACCAACGATAACTGAATTAATTACTGAAGATCCTATTTCGTTACATCTTAGATTAGATGCAGAGGAAGAAGAAGAAGAGTATAGGGACACTGTGCACATATCGATCTCATTTGGAGAAATTTCATTAGATGTTTACTTTGAGCGTGATATGGAGAAGCCATTTAATTTTGAAGGCATGTATGCAGAGCTTTTTAAGCAGATACCGGAAGATGCAATTGTCTCACTTTTAGATAAATACGCACCAAGAGACTATGTTGTTAATGCGTATACAGAAACATGCGGAGAGGTAGACGATAATGGTTCATCTGAAGATGCTCCAAAAGATGCGACTTTAAGAGAACGATGTAAGCTAGCGTTTAAAAACTTACATAGTGAAATTGTCAGATGGAGAAAAATATTAAGTAAGGCAGACTAATGTTTGATTTTTGGCGTAAGTCCAAGGACGTTAAGCGTGACTACGATCAAGATTGTGATGAAGGGCATCATAAGAAAAGCAAAAGACAAGAATTAGATGAGTTTGAGCGTGAACTGCTACGGGGTTGGTGTTCCAAAAAGCACTCAGGAGAAGAGGATAAGAAATGAACGTTGAACTCCTTATTAACTTTACTATTTTAGGGGTCTTGTCTGTTTCTTTGTTATTTACAACATTGATTATGTTTAAGACCTGGAAGGACTGACTGATGATTCTATTTTACACTTTTACTAGGAAGACAAATGAAGAATAATAATTTAGATGATTTCGGTGAAATACTGGAACACAAAGAGGCGTTTCTAACTAAGTACAAAGAGTCATTAAAGAAGTACTTTGATGATGAGATTGCTCGGTTAAAGAAGCGTGAAGAAGAGCATATTCAAGATCTATTTCGTTTTAATGATAAGGAGTGGCGCCTAACAAAAAACGAAGAAGCGCTGGATAAAGATCGTGAATCGTTTCTTAAAGACCTCGAAGAGTTTCATGAAAAGAAGCGTAAGTTAACAATCAAGCAGCTTATGTACGACGAAAGACGCAAGTTTCTACCTTATTATGGAACATTAAAGAGACTTATACTTATTACGGTACTTGTATTATCATTTCAAAATGCTGCTATTTACCTTTGGAAGCTGTTCTTTAAATAAAAATAAAAGGAGAACTAATGTACATTATTTTAATTTCATCTGCATTCGCTATTTGTTGTAATATAGCACTTTTTATAGCCTTTGATTGGCTATGTAAGAAGGTTTACTCTCTTAAAAGAGAAGTCCACAACTTGGAGTTCGACAAAGTAACTAATTTTAATAATTTTACAAGTATGAGCAATCAGGCGCGTTTAGAACGTGAAGAACTGCGTAGAGATGTTCAGAAGGTTTATTCTGAACTAGAAAAAGAACGTGAAGAGCGAAAAGAAATTCGTGAGGATATTCGTAGCTTCCAGAAGATCAAGTCAAATTCCAGTCTCATGTTCGAGCCTGTCTTTGTTGAGTCACTTAAGAAGTTCCAAGATGATTACGTTTTAAAGATTGCTAAACTCAGTGACGCTGTAGATATGAAGATTGATAGCACTTTTAAACACCTACTATTAAGGCATGAAGAAGAAACATTAATGATGAAGACTCAATTTGAGGAAGCTAAACGTTTACTTGCTTTGTTTAAGAAGAATGCTGTACGCGAGCTTTCTGAAAAGCAACCAAGTCGTGACAAATAGTCACAAGTTGGCATAAAACATTTCTATCTGTTCAATAATCTTGCTATAAGTTAGCAACAACTTTAGAATAATATCAAAGTGTCAATTCTATTGCTGTTATTAACTTAACCTATAAGGGAGCGAGATATGCTTTTTCCAGAATTAGGTACTGAGTTCTACGAGGAAAACGATAACTCTGTACTCGCTATGATGTCCCAGGCGTATCGAGATTCGATTACTGTGAATCAGGGTTTTTGGGAAGAGGCTCAAATTGACACTCGTTTCGAGGCAGGCGATCAAGCAATTTGGAATGATATGTACGGTAAGATTCCCGCATATCAGTTAAAGCAATTCAACTTCAACCGTATCAGACGTGTTATTAATATGGTGAGTGGGTGGCAACGTCGCAATCGTAAATCAACCATCGTTAGTCCAATAGAAAACGGAGATATGGAGACGGCAGATCAGTTTACTAAGCTTATGATGTGGGCTAATCAGCAAGAAGGCGTCTTGGATACTGTTTCAGATGCGTTTCATGGTGCACTTGTTACCGGTCTTAATGTCATGCAAGTATGGGTCGATTACCGATCAGATCCAGTATCAGGAAACATTAGAGTCGATAATTGTGCTTACAATACATTTCTCATAGATCCATTTTTTAAGAAAAAAGACTTTGCTGATTGTAACCATATTTGGAAACGATCATTCCTCACACGTAAAGAATGCGTATCATTATTGCCAGATAGCAAAGACAAGATCATGACATTACCGGTTAAGAACAACCGTGATGACAAATTCAACTACATGCCTGAATCGTATAATAATGGCACTAAGAACTTAATGTCATACGATGAGTTCTTCTACCGTGATTATCGCGACCAGCGCATTCTAATTGACTCTGAAACTGGTGAAACAATGGAATGGCGTGGCGATGATGAGCAACTTCGAGCCTATTTAAGCAAATTTCCTCGTGTTACGACTTCTAAAACAGAAATTCCTACAGTTAAACTAGCTATCGTTGTTAATGGCATGGTTATGTATGATGGCCCTAATCCAATGGGCATTGATAAATATCCGTTTGTTCCAGTGTTTGGTTACTTCAATCCACAAATGGAAGATTACCGTTGGCGTATTCAAGGCATGACTCGTGGCCTTCGCGATAGTCAGTTCCTCTATAACAGACGTAAAGCAATTGAGCTCGACATCTTAGAGTCTCAAGTTAACTCAGGCTTTAAATACAAAGTAGATTCTCTTGTAAACCTTGATGATGTGCATCGTTTCGGGCAAGGCATTGGTATTGCTATCAAACAGACTGCGCAAATGACTGACGTTGAAAAGATTGCTCCAGCACAAGTTCCACCTTCGATGATGCAACTCTCTGAGCTTTTAGGCAAAGAGATTCAAGAAATTTCAGGTGTTAATGAAGAGCTTCTCGGTACAGCTACAGATGATAAAGCTGGTGTACTAGCAATGCTTCGTCAAGGTGGCGGACTGACAACCCTTCAAATTTTACTCGATCAACTAGATCACTCTCAAAAGTTACTTGGTGGTATTATGCTTGATGTCTTTCAATCTAACTTCACACCTGGGAAAGTTCAGCGTATTATTGCCGATCAGCCAAGCCCACAATTCTACAATAAGGCTTTTGGTAAATATGATGCAGCAGTTGAAGAAGGTATTAATACAACGACTCAACGTCAGATGCAATTTGCCCAACTTCTTCACCTTAAAGAAATCGGCATGCCTATTCCTGACAAGGTTATCCTATCTGCTTCAACCGTTCAGAACAAAAAAGAACTTATTGATGCAGTTGAAGAAGTTACTAATCAAGCTCAACAAGCTCAACAAATGCAGCTTCAAGTTCAAATGCAAGAAGCTAAATCAAAGTCTAACCTTTCAGATGCACAAGCACAATCGCATATCGGACTTGGTATCGAACGCGTCAGTCGTGTTAAAGAAAATGAAGCGTTTGCAATTGAACGTAGAGCAGAAGCAAGAAAAGATTCGGCACAAGGTATGCTTAACATTGTTAAAGCAATTCAAGAGATTGACGACATCGATCTTGGTCAACTCGAAAAAATGTTATCACTTGCAAGAGTCTTGAATGTTCAAGGTAAACTTGATGAACAAGATGCAAAAGATTCAACAATGGGTGTAGTTGCTCAAACCTCGCAGCAAATAACGCCTCAACAAGGTTCTACAGCTCAGCAAATTGGTTAGAGGTTTAAAACCTGGTAGTGTAAAACATTACCGTTTCCAAGAAAGGCCAAAGATGGCAAAGAAATTCTATAGCGACGAAGGCATGTTGAGTGGTAAAGGCGGAAATGCTGGATTACCTTCAGAAACAGTAATTAAATCATATGACAGCGTCAGCAAATCATTGAACATCACTGTTAAAGATGGCGTTGCAGAATATGACAAACAACAATCTGAAGACTTAAACGGAATCAAAAAACAATTATCAAAAACCCCTTATTAATTGTTATTGGGCGGACTAAAAATCCGCCCACTTTTAAAGGAATACTATGCCAACAAGCGTACGTAAAGACGGTAAAGCAAAAAAAGTAGTACTTGATCTGCTTGGTGAGCCAGCCGGTGGAAACACTGATTCACAGGGCAAAAAGAAGAAGTTTAAGAAGAGTAAAACTGCTATAAAGGAAGATAGAATTAAGGGTAAATAGGCTTTAAAAGGAGAGATGAATGCAAAAAGTAGTAGCAAAGAGACCCATGCGCAAACGAGGAAGACCAGCTAAACTAGTATACGTAACAGGGCCTGGAAAATCTGAAAGGCTTCTAATGAAATTCGAAATCATACTCAATGTTTTACTCGACTACATTCATAGAAAAATTGAGACATTTAAAACAAGTCGACTATTTAAGAAGACATATGATCTTGATAAGCCGGAATAATACATGAAAAGCATTATACATGATCGTGATACAGTAGGAACTCTTTCTAGCAAGTTAATAGAAAGCGAGCTAAGAAATCCGTCTCAACATAGCGCAACTGATCAAATGCGCGAACAACTCAAAGACTATGATTACAATATTCATTTATGTATCAAGGACAATAAGAAGAAGTACGTAGGTAATTTTTATGTAATAGTTCTTATTAAAAAAGAAAAGCTTATGCAGAATGTACTGCGTGCGTACTTTCTTGCTCGTGAAACGTGTCCAACTCCTCAGCATGACCAAGTTGTGTATCTATATAATTGCAGAGAAGATAAGATTGATTTCTTATGGGTTGTCCCTAATGCAGATACTGCTAGCTATATGAAATGCAACCCGCATATAGTTTTACCAAGAGATTATGAATTATTACGTTATGTAGTAGAATTTTATGACGGTTCACTGTTAAGAAAAGCAAAAGAATTAAACGGAGAGAAACGTAATTCTAGTTTTTTAGAAATCTAAAAGGGAAGATATGATTGATAACGAATTAAATGACAACGCTGTTGTTGAAGAAACTAGCGTTGACAATACAAGTGTTGAAGAAACAGTCGTTGAAAACACTGAAGTTGAAGAGCCAGTTCAACCTGTTGAGGCTGAAACTGCAAAAGAAGCTCCTGTAGCAGAAGATGCAGATGAGCGAGCTAGTAACTTTAGGCAGATGCGTATTGACAAGGCTCGTGCTGAACGTGATCTTGCAGAAACACGCAAACTTTTAAGTGAAATTCAAGAGAGTCGCAAGCCCGTCCAGCAAAAAGAAGAAGAGTCTACTTTTGGCGACGATGATCTTATCGAAGGAAAACATCTTCGTAGAGAAGTCGAACGCTTAAAGAATAATCAGAAGCGTTATGAAGAAGTTATGAAGCAACAGGCTGATGAGAATCGCTTACAATCAAAATACAGCGACTTTAAAAAGGTTGTTAATGATGATACTTTAATGCTTCTTAAAGAAGAAGATCCTGAGTTTGCTGAAACAATTGCAACATCAAGTGCATCTTTATATGCTCGTGGTTCTTCAACTTATAAGCGTATTAAAGACTTGGGTCTCTATGTTGAAGATAAGCATGAACCAGATCGTTTAAAGGCTCAAGCCAATATGGCAAAGCCTAAGGCGGTTAATAGTATTTCACCGCAACGTGGCAATAGCCCTTTAGAGCAAGCCAATGCGTTTGCTAATTCGAATTCAAAAGAAGCTCGTGAACAACTATGGCGTGAAGTTCAGGAAGCAACTAAAAATCAATAAGCCTACGTCACATTTGGTCGGTCGTGGATAATATCAGCGCGTCTGCGGCCGGCTATTTTTATCTAAATCTTTGCAATTATATCTAATCAGTTTGTATACTTACGTTGGCTGTATGGAATTCGCCATCCCAAAATCTGACGTATTGGAACTCGTCAATCCACTGACCGTATGAGACTCGTCAACTCGCAGAGTTGTGATTGCATTTTATAATGCAGTTTATGTTGTTTTTAATTGTTAGGGAAACCTATGGCTATTGTAACAACGAGTACCCTCACTTCGCCGGTACAAAGAAGTTTCGATTCAAAACTTCTTGCTATTCCACACGCTACATTAATTCATAAAACATGCGCTAGTTTGAAAACTATGCCTGCTCGAAGCGGAAAAACTTTGAGAATGCGTCGTTATGAAAAATTAGGAACCGCAACCGTACCTTTAGGCAATTCAGGGGTAACTCCTCCAGGAAAATCACTTGAAGCAGTCGATATCGACGCAACAATTGGTTTTTATGGAACATACATCCAAATCAACGAACAAGTAACACTTCAAGCAGCAGATCCAGTATTGAATGAATCTGTTAAATTACTTGGTATCTGTCTTCGCGAAACAGAAGATTCACTTACACGTGACATGCTTGCAGCAACAGCTTCGGTTGTTCATTGTGGCGGTGGCGTAAATGGTGACAACCCAACCGAACTTACACACTCAGACATTGATGGTATTGTTAAGAGTTTATTAAGCTCAAATGCAAATACTATTACTGATTCAATTCAAGGTGAAGATCGATTTGGTACAGCACCCGTCCGAGACGCTTACATTGCAATGACGCATTCTAATATGGCATCTGAACTTGAAGGTGTAGCTGGCTTCTTACACAAGAACCAATATCCTTCAAATATGGCAGGTCTCAGATCAGAATGGGGCGCAATCGGTAACGTTAGATTCCTAACATCTTCAGAAGGTTCTATTACTGAACATGGATCGGCTGATGGCGAAGATGTATACAATACATTTATTACAGGCCTCGATGCATATGCAATCGTAGATCAAGCTGAATATTCATCGCAATTCATTTACTTGCCTCCATCAATTGCTGGTGGCCCATTGGCATTAAATGCTTCTGCTGGTTTCAAAATGGCTACAGCACAAGCCATCTTGAATGATGAGTGGATTCTTAACCTTAAATCTACACTTTCGTAAGGAATAAATATGAACGGCACAATTATTCAACAAGGCCATTTTACTTCTGACGGAATTGATAAAATTATCCCTTTACGTTCGGATGTAGACTGGGTTGAAGTATATAATTTGACAAACATTGCTGCATCCACACAGTGGGCAGCAACAAAATGGTACTGGCAACGTGAGCTGGCTTCTGATGACTCAATTCTTGAGTTCCATTCAACAGCATCTCAAATTGCTTCGTCATCGACATCTGCTATTGGTTTTAACGGAGCAGTCTATAGAGGTATTTCCCTTATAGATTCTTCTGATAAAACTCCTGGTGGAGCAGTCGCTGTAACAGCTGGAACAAATGCAACTCAACCTGTATATAGCACGGCTGATACAGGAAGATTAGTAGCTGGTAGTATCGTAAGAATTCAAGGTACAGACCATGACAATCTTAATGGTTTGGATTTTTCAGTTGATACACTTGTTTTGAACACAAGTTTTAGACTTGCAAACACAATAGCTACAGCTCCTGGAGTTGTCGCTGGCGCAGCTGGAACATATAGATATATCGCTCCAAGTGCAGCAGTTTATGACATGTTCAAACCAAAACAACGCGTAATTGCAAATATTACACAAGCAGCAGCTGGTGTTGTTACAACATTAGTAGATCATTCCTATACAACAGGCCAAAAAGTAAGAATGAACATTCCTACTGGTAATGGCATGGTTGAATTAGATGGTCAACTAGTAACAGTAACATACCTAACAGCAGCAACGTTCTCAATAGATGTTGCTACAACTGCTTATACAGCATTTACGTTCCCACTTCCTGCAGCAATTCCTTACACACCGGCTTCAGTAGTTCCGGTTGGAATTGATATTGCTCTTAACACATCAAGTGATACAGCTTTCGAGAACACAGGCTTTATTGGCATGGTTCTTGGAACATCAAGTGATGCAGCTATTGCACTTGGAAGTCCTGGTGGAACAGCTAATGATGTAATTAAATGGCGCGCTGGCAAGTCTTTTGCTACAGACGTACCAACTCTTTAGTAGTATCTGGAGAGGGGGAATAATCCTCCTCTCCTTATTAAAAGGAAGATTATGATAGAAACAAATTCAGCTCTCGGCGCTAAAGCAGCTAAAAAAGCTAAACCAAGTCTTAAATATCTAAGAGATAAAGACAGAGAAAAAGTAACTGGTATTTTTAACTATAAAGAAATGCCAAATGGCATATTACGCTTTAGTTGCAAGTTTCATAAAGATGATCAAATCGAACGATTCGAGTTTGTAGATGGCGAAACTTATACAATACCACTTGGAGTTGCTAAGCATTTGAACAGAAATGGTTGGTATCCAGTTAATAAACATGCGGTAGATAAGAATGGACGACCTGTTGCAAGGCTAGGCGCTAAAGTTCGTCGTTTTGGGTTCCAAAGCTTGGAATTTATCGATCCGGAGGATTTCTCAACAGTAGAGTCAGACCTAGTTACCGTAGAACATATACTGTAATTTATAAGCCTACGTATCTTGATACTACGTATCAGGGTAATTAAAATTTAGGAGCATCGATATGTCAACCGATTCAGACCTTTCTAAGTTAAAAGCAATTAGAACTAAGGTGCGTAGGCTTACTCGAACTACTTCAGAAGCGCAACTTTCAAATGATGATATTGATAACTATATCAATACATTTGTTCTATACGACTTCCCAGAGTTCTTAGTCGATAAAAAGATCCCATTCTATCTTATGCCCAACATAGATACATATGGTGATAACACAAAGAATTTAACCGACCCTCTTTATAACTTTAAGAATATTTATACCAATATTAAAGCTCCTATATATGTTGGTGGAACTGAAATCTATCTCTCAACAGATAGAAATGAGTTCTTTTCGATGTATCCACAAGTGCTGTTTGAAGAAAATGTAGGTACCGGAAATAGTATTATTACTGCTTATTCAGGAACACTTTCCCATCATCCAATAAATCCAAAATCAATAAACTTTAGTTCAGTTGATGCAAGTGGAAATGGAATAGTTATTAAAGACCTTCCACAAGTAGATGGAACATCAGGCGTTATCACCACTACAGGACTTTTAGTCATTCCTGATACAACAACATCGGTTGGAACAATAAACTATCATACAGGTGTATATACATTCACTTTCCCAGTAGCTCCTGGTACATCCGAACCAATCATTGCTCAAATGTATGCATACGAAGCTGGAAAACCTAATGCAGTGTTATTTGACAATCAAAAACTTACTTTTAGACCTATTCCTGATAAGACCTACAAAGTTGAACTCAGTGTATTTCAACGTCCAACTGCTTTAATAGCTGCTGATTCAGTTCCTGAACTTGCTCAGTGGTGGCAATACATTGCGTATGGTGCGGCTAAAAAGATATACGAAGATCGCATGGATACGGCTTCACTTGAAACACTTATGCCTGAATTTAATAATCAACGCTTATTAGTGCTCGAAAGAAACATTATTCAACGTGGCGGACAACGAACAGCTACGATTTACAGCCAGGGAGGAAGTTTTAGATGGTAAGCAGACTGTTTACAGAACCATACCCACAAATAATTGTTTCCATAATGGTATGCGTTATAGTTGCTTTATTTATTATTGAATTTACTAAAGATCATGGAGAAAGATAATGGCATATAAACCAAACATCCCAGCAGCAAGCGATATTCCGTACCAATCTCAGGCAGATATCGCGACTAACTTTTCAGGACTTAAAACATTCATTGAAGTTAATCATGTAGCTATTGATAACGCTAGTGAAGGCAAACACAAATACTTACATTTCCCTGTTCAGGGAGCAGCAGCTCAATTAACGCCATCTGCATCTGAAATAGGTGTCTATTCTAGATTATCAACTAAGACCTCCAAGAATGAACTTGTTTTTGCACGCTCATCTATAGCAGCAGCAGCTGCAACAGAAATGACTGCGTGTAAAGAACATGTAAATGGTTGGACAAGGCTTCCATCAGGCATACTTATGAAATGGGGACAATATACAGTTGCTGCAAATGGAGAAACTACAATAACATTTCCAACCGCAGCTACAGATCAAGCTTTTGCTGCAATATATTCTGCTCAATTAACAATGGATGGTACATCTGGAAAAGATAAAGGTGTATTCGTAACAAGCATTGATACAACAAATATTGTAATGTGGAATGCAAATTCAACTGGCGGAACCGTTAGATACTTAGCAATAGGAAAATAATATGGCAGCTCTATTTGATAAGTTTGTAATAGCGCCATATAAAAATGGGCTTAATACAGACCAAAGTCCTTGGCTTATTCCAGATGACGCATTTGAGCGACTTGATAACGCGTATGTTTTTAGGGGAAAGGTTCGAAAGAGATTTGGAACTAAACTTACTGGATATGCTGAATTATCTGAGGCAACTAAGCAACTTAATTCTCGTTTACGGGTTCCTCTCTATGTTGCAGTTGAAAGTCTTGGTGATACAAATGGTGGCGGTGACATATCTGGAACTGTTGCAGGTGGTTACTATGCCATCGGTCAAACATTCAAGATTGGCCAAGAAATCTTTACAGTTACAGCTCTTGGAACTCCCGGAGTCATGACAACGACCGGAGCTGCAACAACGCATACATTTAATACGACTACAGGAGCTTTTGTTATTGTTGCCTCAGAAGCAACAACTGCAGCCTACTTTGATTCAAATAAAGCAGTCGTAACAAATTCAGATACAAGCATTGCAACAACTGGTACAGTACCTGGATCATCGTTTACAATAGGACAGACTTTCTCAATTGGAACTGAAATATTTACCGTATATCAAGATGGAACACTACATCGTTCAAGTGGAGACGTT